>Ga0209381_1000356_pt1 | contig 119190 bp, 82 predicted proteins | sample DewCreD2012metaG_FD_184111 | JGI IMG/M metagenome (GOLD analysis project Ga0209381, IMG submission 184111) | Hot spring sediment bacterial and archeal communities from British Columbia, Canada, to study Microbial Dark Matter (Phase II) - Dewar... ...
CGGTATCGGGGGAAAAAGCCGGCTGCCATGGCCGTCCTCCGGAAAGCAAATCTGGTCACCCGCCCCTTGGTGGCTCTGTTCTCTTTTATCGGTCATCCGACCACCGAACTTGGCTCAAACACGCGGGCCCTCGGAGTTGTGGGTAATGGAAAGCCATCAGGGGGCGGGGCGGGCGCGGAGGGGGGACGGGACACACCCTCTCCCTATCTCCCGCGGCGCGTCGCGCGCGCCGGGAGCTCCCCACGACCCTGACCGGCCGGTGTTTTGCCGCGCCCCGCGCCCCCCGGCGCAGCCCTTTCCCACTCCGACGGGGGAGCGGAGCAATGGCGGAACGGTGTATAAGCAAATTCCGTGCCACACTTCCGAATCTTGCGCAAGTCGACCACCCGGAAGAAGTTGCGGCAAATCCGGCCCTCGGCGCTCCCGTTGTGCGGTGTTACTTTACGTAACATTGTCTCAATCCTGTGTCCCCCTCTCTCTCCCCGCGCTTTGCACTTCCACCGGATGACCGATCGGGCGGCACGGGCGTGCCGCCCCTCGGGCTGTTGACCGATCTCGGGCGGCACAGGCGTGCCGCCCCTCGGCTCCGAATCCGACAGACGGCTCGTCGGACCCACGCGCCAAACCGATGCATCGGATTCTTCCGCCCCCTCGATCTGCGTCTTCTGCACTACCGCTTGCTCGACGGGATTCAGCGGGACATCGAAAAGTCCGGGGTAACTTAAGCCGGGCGCTCCCGTTGACGTCCCCCGTTCCGGCCGGTACGATGCCTGCATGGCGCACTTCATCCCGTCCGAGCTCTATCACCGGATCCTCAAGAGCCTTCCCATCGCCTGCGTGGACGTCGCCATCGTCCACCGCGGCGCGGTCCTGCTCGTGCGGCGCGGCGATCCGCCGGCCCGCGGGCAGTGGTGGGTCCCCGGCGGGCGGGTGCTGAAGGGGGAGATGATGCGGGAGACGGCCGCGCGCAAGGCGCGCGAGGAGGTCGGGCTCCGGTGCCACGTCGGCCCGATCATCCACACGGCGGAGACGCTCTTCGAAGACGGCCCGGGCGGCGTCCCCGTTCACAGCATCAACAGCTGCTTCTTTCTCTACCCGGCCGACCCGGACGCCGCGCCGCGGCTCGACTGCCACCATGCCGCCTTCCGGTGGGTGCGGCGCATCCCCCGCGGCCTCCACCCGTACGTGGAACGCTGCCTGCTGGCGGCGGGCTTGGCGCGCGGGCGGCGATGACGTCCCCGCGCCGCCTCAGCTCCGCCACGGCCGCTCCCGCCCCGCCGCCGAGGCCAGCGCCGCCTGAGCGTGCTTCGCGTCTTCCGCGATCTCGAAGTCGAACATCCCCGCCAGTATGTGGTCGGCGCCGTTCTGGAAGGCGTACGGGAACGCCTTGGGCGGGGGGATCGCGCCGGCGGCCATCACCTTGAAGGCGATCCAGGGCTTTGTCACCGCCTTCATCACGTCGGCCGTCTCCTTCGGCTCGCGGCACCAGTAGCCGGGGATCTCGGCGGTCGGCCCCTTCAGCTCGTCCGGCCGCGGCGCCGTCGGGTAGTCGTGGGAGTGGAACGTCTTGATGTAGAAGTCGGCGTCGACCTTCTTCTCCTCGCACAGCGCGATCACCTTCAGGTCGTGCGCGCCGACCCCCGAGGGGAGCTTGAGGTCCTTGCCCGCCTGCACCGCGCCCGCGATCAGGTCGGCCTGCCCCTTCGCCGCCAGCCCGTCGGCGTAGACGCCCCAGAGGTAGACGGCATTGCAGCCGGTGTCGGCGAGCCGCCGCACCATCGTCCGGTAGGCCGCCAGGTCCGCGTTCAGCGGCGCGGTGGGGCAGACGATCCATTGCATCTTCCCGCCGTTCTTGCGGTGCCGCTCGAGCGTGTGGATCACGCCGCCCGGCTGCCAGGCCGAGTAGTTGTTGGCGGTATGGACGACGAGGGTGTTGACGCCGTGGGTCTCGGCGACCTCGAGCGTTTCGACGATCTTGTCGGGGGTGTTATAGCGGCTCGTGAGGCGGTAGACGTAGGCGAGGTCGCGGCTGTGGGTGAAATGGGTGAGGAGGTTCCCGCCGAGGAGGAGGCGGCTGACGGAGAGGCCGGCGATCGTTCCGTGGGGGGCGATCTCGGCCGGCGCGGCGACCGCGGCGCGCGGCGATGCCGCGCCGGCGGCCCCGGCCGCCAAGGAAGCCCCCACGGCCTTGCGCAGCAAATCGCGCCGTCCCAGGTCGCGCGGCACAGCAGCCTCCTGATCCGGGGCGAGACGGGTCCCTACGCCCCGCGGCAGACCTCGGCGACTTGCTTCCGCAGCCAGGCGAGACTCTTCTCGATCATCGGCCCGCCGGCGCCCTCGCACTCGATGCTGAGAACGCCCCGGTATCCGGCGTCCGCGAGGATCTTCAGGCATTTCGTGATGTTCGCCGCGTTGACGCCCTCGCCGACGGCGCAGTGGCTGACGGGAATGCCCGTCAGCTTGCTGCGCATCGCCTCGGCCAAGCTGGGGCTGACGTCCTTGATGTGGACGTGGCTGACCTTCTCCTTGAACCGGGCCAGGAAGGGGACCGGGTCCTGGCCGGCGATGAAGGTGTTGCCGGTATCCATGTTCATACGCAGGAACGGCGAGTCGGCGAAGGCGAGCATCTCAGCCATGAAGTCGGGCTTCGTCGTGAAGTGGCCGTGCGGCTCAATGTTGATCGTGATCTCGTAGGCCTCGGCGTGCTTGAGGATCTGCCGGTAGATCCGCTTCATGTGGTCGAGGGCCTCGCGCTCCGTCATGCCGGGGGGGGCGACGCGGTCGTCTGTCGTGTCGATCCGCGGACAGCCGGCGAGCTTGGCCCAGCGCAGGGAATGGAGGATGTACTCGACCCCCAGCGTGGCGCCCTCGGGGAGCGAGAGGGGAAAGGCGGCGTCGAGCTGGGAGAATTGGACGCCGTACGCGTCCAACTTCTTGCGGAGGAGGACGGGATCCTCCCAGAGGGCGACGTGGGGCTGGTAGCCGAGGCCGTGAATCCAACTGACCCCGTCGATGGTCCCGCACTCGATGAAATGGACGTCGTTTTTCTTGGCCCACTGGAGGCACTGCTCGAACCCCCAGTAGCTGCTGTTGAAGGCGTCGGTGTGGAAGCCGATCTGCATCATGGCGTTTCCTCCTCTTGGGGGGGCTGCGGGCTGCGCGTCGGGGGCGATCCCGGGGGTCGTGCAAGCGGCCAGCGCGCCGGCCGTCCCGGCGGTCGCTCCCTTCAGCACGTCGCGACGCGACATCGGGCTCACGGGGCGATCCTCGAATGCCAAAGCGTACCGGCGGGTACCAATCGATCCAAAAATATAAAAGCTCAAAACAAACCCTGGGGACTGAAGGCGCTATAAGCCATACCAATGAGTATGGCGAAAGTCAAGGGTTTTCGGCGGTGTCCCAGATGAGCCGGGCGATCCGGATCCCCTTGAGGTCCGGCCGCAGGGCCGCGATGTACCACGCGCCGTCGTGCTCCAGGATCTCCGGCGCGGCCACCGGCAGGGTGCCGAGCCGGCACCGGTCGTCGTCCACCCCGAAATCCATCGGGTCGGGCGACGCATAGAGGGTGGTCTGCGCGTTCATCCCGTACCGCTGGGTCCGGAAAAGGACGAGGAGATCTGAGCCGGGGGGACGCACGACGAAGGGACATTCGGCGGCGTAGGGGCCGTCCCCGGCCAGTCCCCCGGCGGCCACCTTCCGCGACTCGCCCCACGCCTTCAGGTCTTCCGACGTCCGGCAGTAGACCGCCCCCTTTCGTTCCGGGTGGGCCGTGTAATAACAGTGGTAGCGGCCGCCCGTGCGCAGCACCATCGCGTCGCGCGTGTTGGCCTCCGGCGACGCCTCGAAGAAGAGTTGTGGACGGCCGTCCCGAACCTCGGCGCGCGTGAAGGTTTTCCCATCCCTGCTTGTGGCCAGGCCGATGTGCTGCCAGTCGCCGTAATACATGTGAAAGAGGTTGCCGACCTTCAGGACGAACGGGGCCTGGAGGCCGCCGGGCGTCTCACCGAGGGCCGGGTCGGCCTGCATCGCGATCCCCTTCGGCGCCCAGTCCGGCTCCGTCAGACTCCTTCCCTCCCACCGATGGAAGAGACGGGTCTTGCCGCCGCATCTCGTGTTGCGGATGCAGGACCAGAGTTGCCACGTGCCGTCGGCCGCCTGCCAGAGGGCGAAGTCCACCGGCTGCTGTTTCGGGTCGCCGAGGTCCCCGAGGTCCGGATTGCCGGCGACCGTCCACCACGGCTCCTCGATGCGCGGGAGGCGGGCGCCCCGCAGGGGGGGCGTCAGCCCGGGGGGCGGCGGTGCGGCGGGGCCCGCCAGGCGGACCGTCGTGGAGAGGCTGAACGGGAGCTCGCCCTCCCGGAAGTCCGCCTCGCCGAACCAGGCGACGAAGCCCTCCGCGGGGCGGTCGAGCCGCGCGGCGAAGGCGCCGTCGGCGCCGGTCTCGAGCGGCCGGGAGTCCCAGCGCGCCTTCCGGAAATCGCGCGTGGGGGCGCGGGCGACCCAGACCCGGGCTGCCGCGGGCGCCTCCGTGCACGTCATCCGGAGCGCGAGCGCCCCCGCCGCCTCGCCGTGCTCCCAGCGGAGCGGCGGCAGCGACCGCCCCGCCCCGAGGCGGCGCACGAAGGCGACCCGTGCGTTCACGCCCCGTGCGTCCGCGCTGATCCCGTGCCCGCCGTTGGGGACGTAGACCACGGCCTTGTCGCCCTTCAGCCCGTCCCAGTAGTGCGTGATCGCGTCCGACGTCCAGTAAGGGTCGTTGGTCCCGTTGACGATCAGCTTGGGGATCCGCTCGAGGCGGTCGCGGAAGGACCAGGGATCGACGAGGCCGGCGAGGGTCCGTCCCGCCTCCGTCTCGAGGAGGGCCTGGAGGTTCCGCCGGGTGTAGTCGCCGATCATGTGGCTGTACTCGCCCCAGCTGGCCATCTGGTGCCTCATCTGGGCGGGGAGGTTCAGGTTGTCGAAGACAAGGGGGGCGATGCCGGCGACGCGGGGGTCGGCGGCGCCCGTCAGCCACGTCGTCCAGCCGCGTTTCGAGGCGCCCGTCACCACGAACCGCGCCACGCCCGCCTCGCCCCGTTCCCGCGTCAGGGCCTGGACCGCGTCCATCGCCTTGGCGGCCGACTTGACCATGGGAAAGAGGAGGGGCCAGTCCGCCTCGCCGGTCCTCACGAACTCCTCGAAGGTGTGGGCGATCAAGTCGTCCTCCAGCTTGCCGCCGAAGAGGGGCTGGTTGGGGACACCGTAGAGGATGGCGAAGGGGACGCCGAGGGATCGGGCCGCGCCGACGCCATAGGCCTGGTCCGCCGGGGTGCTGTGCCCACCGGTGACGAGGAGGGCGGCGAGGCCGGGAAACTCGGGCTTTTGCGGGAGGAAGACGCGGAGGTCGTGCCGCCACGGGATGCCGCGCCAGACCTGGGAGGTCAGGTCGAGGGTGACGACGCGGACGCCCTCGACGGCCTCCTCGGCCTTCTTATCCCAGTTCGCCTCCGGCTCGGGGCGCTTCAGATAGGCGTCGAGGTCGGCGAAGGCGGGGAGGACGGAGAGCAGAGCCCCTGCGATCGCGAAGGGAAGGCGACTGGGCATGAAGGCCTCCGTGGAAATGCCGGTCCCGGGCGAATCCCGTCCGTTCGACACCGCTAGCGGTTGACCTCCGCATAGCTCACCAGCCGGATGCCGCGCCGCGTGACGACCGCTCGGACCTTCGCGCTCGTGAGCGCCCGCGTCACGCCCTCGCGGTCGGTCGCGACGGTCTCGTAGCCGGGGTGGCCCTGGGCGCGCATCTCGGGGACGTCCGCCCCCGGGTGCTCGACGAACATCCAGGTCCCCGGCCCGAGCGCCTCCAGGTTCGCCGCGAGCCGAGCTTCCTTCTCCTCCGCGGTGGCGCGCGGGCCGCCGCCGAAGCCGTTGAAGCCCTTCGCCCCCTTCGCCTCGAGCGGCAACCCGTACTCGTCCGCCAGTTTCCGGACGATCGCCTTGAATTCCGGGGTCGACTGCGCCGCCCCCATGTGGTCGCTCAGGTGGCTCAGTTGCGGGATGTCCGCTTTCGCCCGCGCGATCTGCGCCCGCAGCTCGCGCTCGACCTCCTCCGCCTTCGGCTTCGCGTCGAGGAAGCCCGTCCCCGGCGGGAAGTCCTTCCGCTGCCGCACCGTCGGGAAGAAGAAACCGCGGGCGTCGACGAGGCTCGGCGCCGCCGTCAGCGGCCGCCACTTCACCTTCTCCCACTCGCTCGTGAGGCACAGGTGAACGCCCGCGTCGTACCCCGGGTTCTCCTTCAAGAGCGCCACCGCCTCCGGGTACCACGGGCCGGGAACGAGGACCTCGACGGACCGGGCGATGCCCTCGCGATACGACGCGATGCAGGCCACGTTGGCGGCGTGGGAGGTGGCCATGTCGTCGGCGCGGACGAGGAGGCGGATGGCGCCGTCCACGTCGGGGGCGGCGGGCTCGGCCCGGGCGGGGAGCCCGAGGGCGAGGACGAGCGCGAGGGCGGCGGGAGGGCGGGGGCGCATGCGGGGGCTCCTGACACGGGACGTCCCGATCCTATCCCGGCGGGCCGCGCGCGGGAAGGGGAAGATGGGGGCCGCGGAGCCGCACCGGGGGCGCCGGCGGGTTCAATGCCGAAAGAAAAAACACGACCATTTCGTCGAAAGAGGGCGGGCCGCGCGGTCCCCCCTGCCCCCGTTTTTGAGAATAACGCTGGACCGGCGGCGATTCATCCCTAATATGTACCCTTCCCCGGTGCGCACGGGACCGTCCCCGGCGATGCCGCCCGAGCGCGCCGGGGGCCGACAGCCGGAAACGCCGCAGGGGATGGGCGGCGTCCCGTTGACCCGCGCGGTCGGATCCCCGCGGCCCGATTCCCCGGAAGGGTGGCTTGCCATGAAGATCCTGACCCGGACGGACTTTCACGCCTTCGTCAACGCGCTGATCCGCGACAGCGGAATGGAGGTGGAGGGCGTGAAGGCCAAGGGGCTGAAGTACGCCTTCGGCCCGCTCGAAACGGCCGAGGACTTGCGGCTCGACTACGACGTGACGATTCTCCCTCCGAAGAAGTACTTCCTGCCGCAGTACGAGACGATGATGACCTTCGACCTGGCGAACCCCTTCGCGGCGCGGCAGCCGGACTTCCCGGCGCGCCGGGTGCTGATCGGGGTCCATCCGTACGACATCGCGGCCCTCCGGCAGATGGACAGCTATTTCCTCGACACGGAGATGTCGGCCGCCTACTTGAAGCGGCGCAAGAACACGCTGATCGTCGGCTCGGACGTCCTGTCCGTCCCCGAGCGGGCCTTCTTCGGCTGCATGGGCACGGGGACGGTCCCCTCGGGATTCGACCTCTTCCTGACCGACCTCGGGGAGAAGGTGGCCATCGAGATCGGCTCGGAGGAGGGGGCGCGGCTGCTGCGCTTCGCCGCCGGCCTCCGGGAGGCGACACCCGTCGACGTCCAGAAGGTGAAGGCCCTGCGGGCCTCGGCCGCCTCGAAGGCGATGCGCGGCCTGAAGGTGCGTCCCCAGGGCTGGCACGACCTGCTCGAGAAGAACTTCGACAGCCCCGTCTGGAGCGAGCAGTCCGCCCGATGCCTCGGCTGCGGCACCTGCACGCTCGTCTGTCCCACCTGTTTCTGCTACGACGTGCAGGATGACATCAACCTGGACCTGCGGACGGGGGAGCGCCGCCGGACCTGGGACGGCTGCCTGCTGCGCCAGTTCACGGAGGTCGGCTCCGGCGAGGTCTTCCGGGAGGACATCACGGACCGCTACCGCCACCGCTTCCACCGGAAGGGACGGTACCTGCCGGACCGGCTCGGCTTCGTCGCCTGCGTCGGCTGCGGCCGGTGCGGGATGCAGTGCATCGCCGACGCCGCCGATCCCGTGCTGCTCATCAATCGGCTCTTCGACGTCTCGCCGCATCTGGTCGAGGAGTCGGTGATGGACCCGCAAACGGTCCGGACGGACCTGCGGGAGATCGCCTCGCCCGAGGAGGTCCGCCCGCTGCACCTGCCGTCGCCGGCGACGGTGGTTCGGGTCGAAACGCTGACGGACCGGGAGCGGTTGTTCGAGATCGCGCTGGACAACGGCCGGCCGCTCGGCCACGCGCCCGGCCAGTTCGTCGAGGTCTCCCTCTTCGGGACGGGCGAGGCCCCCATCTCCGTGGCCTCGCACCCCGGCGGGCCGACGTTCGAGCTGGTGGTCCGGCGGGTGGGGGACGTGACGACCCGGATGCACGCCCTGAAGGCCGGCGACAAGGTGGGCATCCGCGGGCCCTTCGGCCGGGGCTTCGACGTGCACGCCCTGAAAGGCCGGAACCTCCTTTTCATCGGCGGCGGCCTGGGCCTCGCCCCCATGCGATCCCTCATCAACCATGTCCTCGCCTGCCGCGACGACTTCGGCGAGGTCTCGATCCTCTACGGCTGCCGCGAACCCCGCGAGGTTCTCTTCCGGGACGAGGTGGCCGCGTGGGCGAAGCGGCCCGACCTCCAGCACAAAAAGACGGTCGACCGCTGCCCGAACGACGTGCCCTGGGACGGCGAAGTGGGCGTCATCACCACCCTGATCCCCCGCATTCGCTTCGACCCGCGCGGGACGGTCGCCATCATCGTCGGCCCGCCCATCATGTACCGCTTCGTCATCCGCGATTTGCTGAAGCTCGGCATGCCCGAGCGAAACATCATCGTCTCGCTCGAGCGCCGGATGAAGTGCGGCGTGGGGACCTGCGGCCACTGCCAGATCCACGGGATCTGCGTCTGCAAGGAGGGGCCGGTCTTCAACTATGCCGACATCAAGGACCTCCCGGAGGCCTTCGCATGAAACCCCGGATCGCCTTCTTCGACTTCGCCAGCTGCGAGGGGTGCCAGCTCCAGGTGGCCAACCTCGAGGAGACGCTGCTCGACGTGCTCCGACTCGTCGATGTCGTCTCCTTCCGCGAGGTGATGAAGGAGCACGCGGACGACTACGACATCGCGGTGGTGGAGGGGTCGATCGCGCGGCCGATGGACGAGGAGCGAATCCGGGCGATCCGCGCCCGCGCGAAGCTCCTCATCGCGCTCGGCGCCTGCGCCCACCTCGGCGGGGTCCAGCGCCTCGGCAATCGGTGGACGCCCGAGCAGAACAAGAAGGCCGTCTACGACGGGGCGGACGGCAACGACATCGGCGACAACAACCCCTTCTTCGAGAAGCCGCGCCACCGGGCGCTCGACGAGGTCGTGAAGGTCGATGTCGTCATCCCCGGCTGCCCGGTCAACCGCGACGAGCTGGCCCGCGTCCTCGTCGCCCTCCTCACCGGCCGCCGGCCGCCCATCCCGGACTACCCGCTCTGCGTCGAGTGCAAGAAGAAGGAGAACGTCTGCCTCTTCACGATCGGCAAGGTTTGCATGGGGCCGGTCACGCGGGCGGGGTGCGGCGCCGCCTGCCCGACCTACGGGAACGAATGCGAGGCCTGCCGGGGCTTCATCAGCCACCCGCACGCCGACGCCCAGATCGACGTCCTGCGCAAGCACGGCCTGACCCCGGAGGAGATCCTCAGCCGCCAGACCCTCTTCACGGCCCGCCACCTGGAACAGCAAGGAAAGGTCTCATGAGCGACATCCATATCCACGTCGAGCACCTGACCCGCGTCGAGGGGCACGGGAACATCGTTCTCAACGCCCGGAACGGGACGATCGAGCAGGTCCAGTGGCAGGTTTCGGAGGCGCCGCGCTTCTTCGAGTCGTTCGTGCGCGGGCGCCCCTGGCACCAGCTCTCCCACATCACCTCGCGCATCTGCGGCATTTGCTCGATCGGGCACGCCCTCGCCTCGCTGAAGGCGACCGAGGCGGCGTTCGGCGTGGCGGTCTCCGAGCAGACGGCGGTCCTGCGGCGACTGGCGCTGCACGCGGAGAACCTCCAGAGCCACATCCTCCACGTCGGGTACCTCGTCGCGCCCGACCTCCTCGGCGTGGGCAGCGTCTTCCCGCTCCTCCAAAGCCACCCCGACGCCGTCCGCAAGATCGTCCGGCTCCACCGACTGGCCAACGAAATGTCCGACCTCCTCTGCGGGCGGACCACCCATCCCATCACCCTTGTCCCCGGCGGCTTTTCCGCGATCCCGTCCGCGAAGCAGCTCAAGGAGATTCGCCAGCGGCTCCTCGACGCCGTCCCCGTCACGAACGACATCGCCCAGCTCGTCCTCGACTGCGCCGGCGCCCTCCCCGCCTTCGCGCGCGAGACGGAATTCATCGCGCTGGTCGACGACGACGAGTATGCGCTCTACGACGGGATGATCGGCTCGACCGACGGCGGCCGGTTCCCGGTCGCGGACTACGCGTCGGTGGCCAACGAGTTCGTCGTTCCCCACTCGACCGCCAAGTTCACGCGCCACCGGCGCGCATCCTACATGGTCGGCGCCCTCGCCCGTTTCAACCTGAGCGCCGCCCGGCTCCGGCCGATGGCCCGCCAGTGGGCGGAGAAGTTCGGTCTGCGCCCCGTCTGCCACAACCCCTTCATGAACAACGTCGCCCAGCTCGTCGAGTTCGTCCACTCCCTCGAGGACTCGGTCTACTGGATCGACTACCTTCTCAAGCGCGGCCTGGACACCGCCGAGGCCCCGGCCAAGTTCAAGGCCCGCGCCGGGCGCGGCGTCGGCGCCGTGGAGGTTCCCCGCGGGATCCTGTTCCACGACTATACCTACGACCACGACGGCACCTGCGAGCGGGCGAACTGCGTCATCCCGACCAACCAGAACCACAACAACATCAACCAGGACTTGGCCGCCTTCGCTCCCACCCTCCTGCAGAAGCCGGAAAAGGAGATCGAGCGGAGCCTCGAGATGCTCGTTCGCGCCTACGACCCCTGCATCTCCTGCTCCACGCACCTGCTCACCGTCCGGTTCGTCCGGTGACGCGGGGCGCCTTCTTGGCAGGCCGGACCGGATCCGACCCCCATGCGCTGCGCCGTCATCGGCCTGGGCAACCCCTTGATGGGCGACGACGGGGCGGGCATCGCCGTCCTCGACCTGCTCCGCGACGCGTCCCTGCCCGCCGGCACCGCCCTCCTCGACGCCGGCACGCCCGGCCCGGCGCTCCTCCATCTTCTCGACGGGCTTGACGCCGCCGTCCTCGTCGACGCGGCCGATTTCGGCGGCGCGCCCGGCGAGGTGCGCGCCTTCGACCCGGCCTCGGTCCGCCGCGCCGGCCCGCCGCCGCCGGGGCTGTCGCTCCACGAGGGCGACCTCCTGGGCGTATTGGACACGGCCGCCCGCCTGGGTTCGGCGCCCGCGCGAGTCCGAATCTGCGCCATCCAGCCCGCCCGGATCGCCCCGGAGCCCGCCCTCTCGCCGGCCGTCCAGGCCGCCCTCCCCGCCCTCGCGGAGGCGGCGCGCGAGGCCGTTCGGCAACTGACGGATCCCTGACCCCGCGTCCTCCTCCGTCCCTTTACAGGCGGCGCTCGACAAGGTACCTTCCCCGAATCGGCCGCGTGGGGAGAAGACGGCCATGCGAACCGCGTTGGGGCTGGCGATGGCGGCGGCCCTCTTGGGCGCGGCCGGGCCTCTCCCGGGCGGGGCCGACGACACGACGCCGGCCCCGCGGGCGACCGAGGCGCTCGAAATCGCCCGCGTGTGGGCCGGGCACCCCGTCGGCTTCGCCCTTCTCACCGCCGGCGGGCGTCAGTTCGCCGCCTACTACGACGCCGAGCGGCGCATGACCGTCTCGGCCCGGCGACTCGGCGAGTCGACCTGGATCCACCAAGCTCTCCCCGCTCGGACCGCTTGGGACAGCCATAACTACATCACGATGGCCGCCGACGCCGCCGGGCACCTCCACCTCAGCGGCAACATGCACTGCGACCCCTTGGTCTACTTCCGGACAACGCGGCCGGGGGACATCGCCTCCTTCGAGCGCGTCGAACGGATGACGGGAGAGCATGAGTCCTCCTGCACCTACCCGCGCTTCATGACGGGCCCCGACGGGGCGTTGATCTTCCACTACCGCGACGGCCGCAGCGGGCGGGGAAACGAGATCTACAACGTCTACGACACGACGACTCGGACGTGGCGGCGCCTCCTCGACCGCCCGCTCCTCGACGGCGGGGGCCGCAGGAACGCCTACGCGCACGGCCCCGTCCTGGGACCCGACGGATTCTTTCACCTCGTCTGGGTCTGGCGCGACTCGCCCGACTGCGCGACGAACCACGACCTCTCCTACGCCCGGAGCCGAGACCTGCGGGCATGGCAGACGGCGGGGGGGATCCCGGTCGCGCTGCCGATCACGATCGAGACCCCGGGCGTGGTCGTCGACCCGTCGCCTCCCGGGGGCGGATTGATCAACATGGGGCTCGGGCTCGGCTTCGACGCCGAGCGGAGGCCGGTCGTAACCTACCACCGCTACGACGACGCCGGGAACAGCCAGATCTTCAACGCGCGATGGGAGGGGGGGCGCTGGCGGATCGCCCAGGCCAGCGCCTGGTCGTACCGCTGGGCGTTCGGCGGGGGCGGGTCCATCGCCAGCGAGGTGGGAGCCGGCCCCGTCCGCGTCCATTCCGACGGCCGGCTGGCCCAATCGTACAGCCATGCAAAGCTCGGGAACGGGACCTGGGCGCTCGATGCCGGCACCCTCAAGCCGGTCGGAACGATCCCGTCCCCCCCGACGCTGCCGCCCGGCCTCGGGAAACCGGAGTCCCCCTTTCCCGGCATGCAGGTCAAGTGGGCGCACGACCTGGGCGACTCCGGGGAGCCGGGCGTCCGCTACGTCCTGCGCTGGGAGACGCTCGGGCCCAACCGGGACCGGCCGCGGGCGGGGGATCTGCCGGAGGCAAGCCCTCTGCGCGTGTACAGGGTCCTGTCAGGAGCGGAACGATGAGACGCTGGCAACGGATCGGATGGGGCCTGCTCGCCGGCCTGGCGGGGGGGGCGCCGGCGCCCGCCGCGCCGGCGGCGAAACCCAATTTCGTTATCGTCTTCTGCGACGATCTCGGCTACGGCGATCTCGCCTGCTACGGCCACCCGACGATCCGGACGCCGAACCTCGACCGGATGGCCGCCGAGGGGCAAAAGTGGACGAACTTCTACGCCGCCGCCAGCGTTTGCACGCCGAGCCGGGCGGCGCTGATGACGGGGCGCCTGCCGATCCGAAGCGGCATGTGCGACGACCAGCGCCGCGTTCTCTTCCCCGACTCCGCCGGCGGGCTCCCCGCCTCCGAGATCACCCTCTCCGAGGCCCTTCGAGACCTCGGTTACGCCACCGCCTGCGTCGGCAAGTGGCATCTGGGGCACCTCCCGCCGTACCTCCCGACGAACAACGGCTTCGACTCGTACTTCGGGATCCCGTACTCGAACGACATGGACCGCCTCGCCGACTCGCCCAAGGGGCGCGAGGCCATCTGGAACCCCCGGCCCGAGTACTTCAACGTCCCCTTGATGCGAGACCGGGAGGTCGTCGAGCGGCCCGCCGACCAGACCACGATCACGAAGCGCTACACCGAGGAAACGATCGGGCTGATCCGGAAGCTGAAGGACCGCCCCTTCTTCATCTACCTCGCCCACAACATGCCCCACATCCCCCTCTTCGCCTCGAAGGACTTTCTCGGGACGAGCCGGCGGGGGCTCTATGGCGACGTCGTGGAGGAGGTCGACAGCGGGGTGGGCCGGATCCTCGACACGATCCGGGAATCGGGGCTGGCGGAGCGAACGCTGGTTGTTTTCACATCCGACAACGGCCCGTGGCTGACTTTCGACACCCACGGCGGCTCGGCCGGTCCGCTCCGCGACGGAAAGGGATGCACGTGGGAGGGCGGGATGCGCGAGCCGGGGATCTTCTGGTGGCCGGGGACGGTGAAGCCCGGACTCGTGCAGGACCTCGGCTGCACGATGGATCTCTACACCACCTGCATCGCGCTGGCCGGCGGGAAGGTCCCGGCCGACCGGCCGGTGGACGGCGTGGACCTGACGCCGGTGCTGCGGGGCGAGGGGCCGAGCCCCCGCGACACGATGTTCTACTACCGCGGCACGCAGCTCTTCGCCGTTCGCCACGGCCCCTTCAAGGCGCACTTCAAGACCCAAGGGGCGTACGACGGGAAGCCGGCGGTCGCGCACGACCCGCCCCTCCTCTTCCACCTCGGCCACGACCCGGGCGAGTCTTTCAACGTCGCGTCGAAGCACCCGGACGTCCTGGCGACGATCGCGGAAATCGCGGAGGCGCACCGGAAGGGGATGGTCCCGGGCGAACCGCAGCTGAGAAAGCGCATCGGGAAGGAGTGACGCGCGCCCCGGGGGGCGCGTCGCTCACCCCGGCCCCGCTCGCTTGCGATTGCGGAGTGCGTTAAGACCGCCGGGCGCGGGAGGATTCGATCGGACGTGCGCATCCCCATTTCCGGGTCCCAGGCAATGAGGGACGGATCTCCCGGCGCGGGCGGCAACGCGTCCCCGCCCCCCGCCCCGGCCGCGCCCAAGCCGCAGCTCTCCCTCTTCGACTCCACCTGCATCATCGTCGGGATCATCATCGGCTCGGGGATCTACGAGACTTCGTCGACCGTGGCCGGCTGCATGGGGGGCGGCGGGTGGACGCTGGCCGTCTGGCTGGGGGGCGGCCTGCTGGCGCTCTGCGGCGCGCTCTGCTACGCCGAGCTGGCCTCCGCGTGGCCGCGCGCGGGCGGCGACTACATCTACCTCACGCGCGCCTACGGCCGGGGAGCGGGGTTCCTGTTCGGCTGGACCCAACTGCTGATCGTTCGGCCGGCGGATATCGCGCTGCTTGCCTTCGTCTTCGCCCGATACGCCCTGACGCTTTCCGACCCGTTCGGGGGGGATCCCCGCCCGTACGCGGCGGGGGCTGTCGCGGTCCTGACGCTGCTCAACCTCCTCGGCGTGCGCGCCGGGGCCCGGACGCAGAACCTGCTGACCGTCGTCAAGGCGGCGGGCCTGGTCGCGCTCGTCGCCGCGGGCTTCCTCGCGCCGGGCCCGGCCGAACCCCCCGCGCCGCCGGACCGCCCCCCGTGGCTGACGCCCCAGCTCGCGCTCATTCTCGTGCTGTTCACGTACGGGGGCTGGAGCGAGATGGCGTACGTGGCGGGGGAGGTGCGGGACCCGGGGCGGAATATCTTGCGCGCGCTGCTGCTCGGGACGGGGGCGGTGGCGGCCCTCTACCTCCTGGTCAATGGGGCCTTCCTCCACGCGCTGGGGCATGCCGGCCTGGCGTCGTCGAAAGCCGTCGCGGTCGACACCATGGCGGCCGTCCTGCCCGACGCGGCGGGCCGCCTCATCGCGGCGCTCGTCTGCGTCTCGGCGCTCGGCGCCGTGAACGGCTTGGTGATGACGGGGGCGCGCATCACGTACGCGCTCGGGACGGACCACGCCGTCTTCAGGGCGCTGGGGCGGTGGGACCCGCGCCAGGGCACCCCGGTCCGCGCCCTCGCGGTGCAGGGCGCGCTCGCCCTCGGGATCGTCCTGGTCGCCGGCGACTTCGTGAAGACGCTGCTCTACACGGCGCCGGTCTACTGGCTCTTTGCGCTCGCCACCGGCCTCTCCGTCTTCGTCCTCCGGGTCCGCGAGCCCGGGACGCCGCGCCCCGTCCGGACGCCCGGCTACCCCGTCACGCCTGTCCTCTTCGCTCTCGCCTGCGGCTTCATGATCTACAGCTGCGTGGCGTACGCGATCGGGACCATGCCGTGGAGCCTGGCCGTGCTGGGCGGGGTGCTGGGGATCGGGGGGCTGGCGTATGGGGTCACGGCGCGGCGGAAGCGGAAGGGGTAAGGTCGATCCCCCGCGGGCCGCGCGCCCGACCCTCCCGCGCCCCCCCCAAGAGAAACGGCGCGGCCTTCGCAGGCCGCGCCGTTCCGTCACGCGCGACGAAGATCACTTCGCGAAGTGGACCCGCGTCACCATCGCCCCAAGCTTCTCCGTCTCCACCGGGCCCACCTCATCGAACGGGTGGGGCACATCGAGCTCGAACTTCCGGGTCTCCCCCTTGGCGAAAGGCTTGGCGTGGGGGCCGGCATGGTAGCTGTTGACCAAGGCGGGGTGGACGTAGTTGAAGGCCGGCTTCTCGCGCGGGTCGGTCAGCATCGGCTTCCCGTCCTCCCCGACGAAGTGGATCATCAACTCGACCTCGTCGAGGGGCTTGTCGCCGGTGTACGTCACCTCGCCGGTCACCCGGTCCAGGAAGTAGGGGGACTCCCCCTTGGCCGTGATGGCGAGGTTCTTGACCTCGAGCCGCTTCGCCGCGGCCTCGCGGTCCTCTTTGGACGCGCCGTCGTCGTCGAGGCGGACGACGCGGAGGCCGATGAAGGGGCCGTCGGTGTACCACCACGCGCGGAAGGGACGCTTGGGGTCGATCTTGAGCCAGGCGGCGCGCAGCTCGCGCTGGCGGTTGGCGAAGCGACAGGCGTCGGCGGGCGCGTTCCAGGCGCCGCCCCGGAAGACCATCATCGACTCGGGCGGGGCGTACGGCTCTAGGCAGGGCTCCCAGACGTTCCCGAGCATGTCGCAGAGGCCGAAGGCGTTCGGCTTCCGGCCGCCGGGGACGTGCGTCTGCTCCTCGCTGTTGTCCTGGTACCAGGCGTGATCGCCGAGCGGATCGGGGGCGGCGGCGGCCGAACCGGCGCGCGCGGCGTATTCCCACTCGGCCTCCGTGGGCAACCGGTACATCTGGCCCGTCTTGGCGGAGAGCCAGCGGCAGTAGCCCATCGCGCCGAACCAGCCGACGGAGACGGCGGGGTGGCGGTCCGTCTGCTGCGCCCCGCCGTGAAGAGGCTCCTTGGGGTTGGCGACATCCGGCTGGGAGGGGCGCGTGATCCCGTCGACGCGGGCCTCCCGCCAGCTCTCGTAGTAGAGGGTGTAGTTGTCCCACGTCACCTCGTGCTTGCCGATCCAGAAGGGGACGAGCGTCGTCTGGCGAACGGCCTCGTCGGCCTCCCGGCCCGCCTCGTTTTCGGGGCTGCCCAGGGTGACGGTCCCGCCGGGCAGGCGGACGAGGGAAAAGGAGACGGCCGAGCCGGGGATCGTGACCGTCTCCTCCCTCGGCGCCTCGGCGGCGGCGGGGAGGGCGAGGGCCAGGACGGCGGCGGCGAGACGGCAAGCGGTCCAGCGCGCAACGCTCATGATCGTTCTCCGGTAAGGGACGCCGTTCAGACCTTGTCCGGCACGACGAACGGGGCGCGGTACTCGCGCGTCGTCAGCTTGTTCGCCTCGGCCGCGCGGGGCCCCGTGAACTTCTCGGTCTTGGGGTCGAACGTCAGCATCGGGCCGACCTGGAGCTTGGTGGCGGCGAGATCGACCTTGTTGTCAACCAGGTGCGCCTTCATGCGGTCGTAGGTCTCGTTGGCGGAGGCGATGTCGCCGAAGACCTTGTCGCCCATCGGCTGCTTCTCGCCGAGGCGGAAGGAGATGTTGGCAAGGTGGCAGAGGGCGGCGGAAAGATGGCCCTCCTCGATCTCGGCGTTGAGGAGCTTCGGGTCGTTGGCCTTGACGGCGTCGATGAAGTTGCGGAAGTGGTCGCCGCCGCCGCCGAAGCTCTGGATCTTCTTGCCGTCGTTGTCGTAGACGTCGGCGCCGGAATAGCTGCCGTTGACCATGTAGCCCTTCTCGCCGTGGAAGATCGAGGCGATGCGGCCCTTGAGGTAGTCGTCGGTGTTGAGGCCCCGGACCTCGAAGATCAGCTCGACGTCGCCGTAGTCCATCCAGGCGACCATCGTGTTGGGGGTTTCGGCATCGTCCTCGTAGCCGAAGCGGCCGCCGACGCTCATGACCCGGGTGGGGAGGGAGCTCTTGTTGATGCCCCAGCGGGCGCGGTCCATCTCGTGGACCCCCTGGTTCCCGATGTCCCCGTTGCCGTAGTCCCAGAACCAGTGCCAGTTGTAGTGGAAGCGGTTCGGGTTGAAGGGACGGGTCGGGGCGGGTCCGAGCCAGAGATCATAGTCGACCGAGGGGGGCGGGTTGCCGTCCGGCTTCTGGCCGATGCTGCCGCGCTTCTTGTAGCAGAGCCCGCGGGCGATCTTGATCTTGCCGATCCCGCCGCCGTGCAGGAAGGCCATGGCGTCCTTGAGACCCTTCGAGGAGCGGCTCTGCGTCCCGTGCTGGCAGACCTTCTTATACTTGCGGGCCGCCTCGACGACCTTCCGGCCCTCGAAGAGGTTGTGGCTGACCGGCTTCTCGACATAGACGTGCTTGCCGGCCTGCATCGCCCAGATCGACCAGAGGGAGTGGGTGTGGTTGCAGGTGGCGATGGAGACGGCGTCAATCGACTTGTCCTCCAGCATCTTCCGCCCGTCTTTGAAGAAGGCCGGCTTCTGGCCCTGCTTCTTCTCGATCACCTTCATGGCGTTGTCGATGACGGCCTCGTCGACGTCGACGATGGCGGCGATCTTGACATCCTTCATGCGGAGGTACTCGTCGATGTGGTTGCCGCCGCGGCCCTTGACGCCGATGACGGCGACCCGGACGGTGTCGTTGGCATCGGCCGCCCGGGCAAAGGAGGGAAGGGCGGCGGGGGCGGCGGCTGCGGCGGCCGTGGCGGCGATGGATCGCTGGAGCACCTCGCGGCGGGTCAGTCGGGCCATGGATCGGCCTCCGAAAGGGGATGCTCGTGACGGGCGCCCGGGGAGGGGCGGACCCGGGTAATATCCCGTCCGACCGAGGCCAAGTCAAACGAAAAACGCCACGGGTATTTATATTAACAAAAGGCCCGCCCGCCGCGCGCCCGGGTCCCGCCGGGGACATGGCCGGCGCGCCGCTTCATCTATAATGGATATATGGACACGACAACCGCCGCCCCCGGTTCCCGCTCGGGAGGCCGGCCGGGGAGGCGGCCCTTCCTTTTCCGGGGGCGAAACATGAGATCTTTCCCGACGGCGGCGATCTCCCTCCTGCTCGGCCTGTCCGCCCCCCGCTTCCGCACGGCGGACGCGGCCGCCGCGGGGCCCGAGATGCCCGCTCCCGCCTCGGCGACCTTCTTCGTCGCGCCCGAGGGGAAGGACACCTGGTCCGGCCGAAAGGCCGCCCCGGCGGGCGACGACGGTCCCTTCGCCACCGTCGCCCGCGCCCGCGACGCCGTCCGCGCGCTCCGCGCGAAGGAGACGCCGAAGGCCCCCGTCATCGTCCTCCTCCGCGGCGGCACCTATTTCCTCGACGCGCCCCTCGTCTTCACCCCCGAGGACTCCGGCACCGCCGAGGCTCCCGTCATCTACGCCGCCTACCCGCGCGAGACGCCGGTGCTCAGCGCCGGGCGGCCGGTGACCGGGTGGACGCGGACGACCGTCAACGGGACGGCCGCTTGGATGGCGCCGCTCGACTGGCGGCCGGCGGCGAAGGACCCGGACCCGCCCTGCCGGCAGCTCTTCGTCAACGGCCGCCGCGCCGACCGCACGCGGCTGCCGGCGGAGGGGTTCTACCGCATGGCCGAGGTCCCCGACGTCACGAAAGACACGCCGTGGAACCACGGCCAGAAGCGGTTCCGGTTCGCCGCCGGCGAGATGAAGGCGTGGAAGAACATCTCCGACGTCGAGGTGGTCGCGCTGCACTTCTGGGTCGATTCCCGCCTGCCTCTCGTCTCCGTCGACGAGGCCGGCCGGACGGCCACGGCGGCGAAGAAGAGCATCTTCCGGCTGAGCGACGACTACCAGAACCGGCCGCCGCGCTACTACGTCGAGAACGTCGTCGAGGCGCTCGGCGCCCCGGGCACCTGGTACTGGGACCGGGCGGCGAAGGCGGTCACCTACGTCCCGAGGCCGGGGGAGGATCCGGCGAAGGCGGAGGCGATCGTCCCGCAGCATCTCCACGTCCTGCGGCTGGAGGGACGGCCCGGCGAGAAGCGGTTCGTCGAGCACCTCCGGTTCCGGGGCCTGACGTTCGCCCACGCGCTCGACTTCGCCCCCGCGCCGGGCTGGCCGTCGGCCGACGTCTGCGGCCCCTTCCAGTCCGCCTTCACCGCCCCCGGCGCGATCACGATGGCGGGCGCGCGGGAGTGCGCGATCGAGGACGGCGCCGTCGTCCACACCGGCAGCTACGGGATCGAGCTCGGCGAGGGCTGCCAGGGCATCCGGATCGTCGGCAACACGATCGCCGACCTCGGCGCCGGCGGGATCAAGATCGGCGAGACGGCGTTCCGCCGGGAGCCGGAGCGGCAGACGCTCGGGAACACGGTCACCGACAACACGATCTGCGATGGCGGCCGGATCTTCCACAGCGCCTGCGGCATCTGGGTCGCCCACAGCGCGAAGAACCGATTCGCCCACAACCACATCCACCATTTCTACTACTCGGGCTTCTCGATCGGCTGGTCCTGGGGCTACGGCGAGAGCGGCGCCTTTGGAAATATCGTCGAGTTCAACGACGTCCACGACCTCGGCCAGCGCTACCTCAATGACATGGGCGGGGTCTACACCCTCGGCGTCTCCCCGGGAACCGTCATCCGGAACAACGTCTTCCGCGACATCCTCTCCGACGGCTACGGCGGGTGGGGGATCTACTTCGACGAGGGGACGACGGGGGTCGTGGCCGAGAACAACGTCGTCTATCGCTGCAAGTCGAACAGCTTCCACCAGCACTACGGGAAGGAGAACCTTGTCCGCAACAACATCCTGGCCCTGGCGCACGATGCGCAGATCGCGCGGTCGCGCAAGGAGCCGCACCTGTCGTTCACGCTCGAGCGGAACCTGGTATTCTGGCGCGAGGGGCAGCTGCTGTCCGGAAACTGGGAGGGGGAAGGCTACAAGCTCGACCTCAACCTCTACTGGCTCGATGCGAAGGGGGGGGGAGGGGCGAAGCCCGAGACGCTGAAGTTCGCCCAGTGGCCGCTGCCGGACTGGCAGAAACGGGGCCAGGACGTCCGCTCGATCGTCGCCGACCCGCTCTTCGTCGACCCGGACAAGGGAAATTTCGCGCTCCGCCCCGGCTCGCCGGCCCTCAAGCTCGGCTTCAAGCCGATCGACGTTTCGAAGGTCGGCCCGCGGCCCTGCCGGGAGCGGAAGTGATGCCCACGGCGGAGGCGCTCTCGCCAGGCGGGTCCCTCCGGGGGCTGTTCCGGGCGCGCGATGCGACGTGGCGGAAAACGCCCGGCCGCATGTCATCTATCGGGCGCATCCCGCTCTGACTCCGTCTGGGGCCTCGATCCTCCACCCGCCCCGGCCGCCCTTTCAGGAGGTCGCCCCGTGAAGCGCCGCACGTTCCTGCAGTCCGCCGCCGGCCTCGCCTCCGTCTCGATTGTCCCCCGCCACGTCCTGGGCGGCGAAGGGCAGACCCCGCCGAGCGACCGGCTGAACCTCGCCTCCATCGGCGTCGGCGGCCAGGGCGGGGGGCTCCTCAACGACCCGGCCCTCGCCGGCCAGAACGTCGTCGCCCTCTGCGATGCCGACAGCAACCGCTGCGCCCAGATCGGCAAGAAGTTCCCCGGCGCGGAACACTACCAGGATTACCGCGTCCTCCTCGAGAAGCGGAAGGACCTTGACGCCGTCGTCATCGCCACCCCCGACCACATGCACGCCGTCATCACGGCGATGGCGCTCCGGGCGGGCAAGCACGTCTACGTCGAGAAGCCGATGGCGCACTCGATCGAGGAATGCCGCGTCGTGACGGCCCTGGCGAAAAAGCACAACCGCGCCACCCAGGTCGGCAACAGCGGCCACGCCGGCGAGGGGATCCGCCTCACCCGCGAGTGGATCCAGGCCGGGGCGATCGGAACGGTGCGCGAGGTCCACGGCTGGAGCGACCGGCCGGGAAAGTTCTGGTCGCAGGGCCACGACCGCCCGGCCGAGACGCCGCCCGCCCCTGCGACCCTGGACTGGGACCTCTGGCTCGGCTGCGCGCCCGAGCGCCCCTACCACCCGTGTTACCACCCCGTCCGATGGCGGGGGTGGTTCGACTTCGGCACGGGGGCGATGGGCGACATGGCCGTGCACAATGTCGATCCCGCCTTCTACGCCCTCGACCTCGACCCGCCCGTCGCCGTCTCCGCCGAGACCAGTCCGCTGCCGAAGGAGAGCTACCCGCTCTGGGAGATCGTCACGTATGAGTTCGCCGCCAAGGGGAACCGGCCGGCGCTGATCCTGCGATGGTACGACGGGGGAAAGATGCCGGCGCGGCCGGAGGCGCTCGACCCGGATTTCCAGTTGCCGGACAACGGGATCCTGTTCGTCGGCACGAAGGGCGTGATCTTCTGCGGCGGGTGGGCGGGAACCCCGACGATCCACCCGAAAGCGCTCCGCGAGGGCTTCACGCCGCCCCCAAAGTCCATCCCGCGCTCCATCGGCCACCGCGCGGAGTGGATCAAGGCCTGCAAGACGAACCGGCCGGAGGAGGCGGCGGCCGGCTTCGCCTACTCGGGTCCCTACACAGAGGCGCTGCTGGTCGGCAACCTCGCCGTGCGGCTGCAGAAGCGGGTGGAGTACGACGCCGCGGCCATGAAGGCGACGAACGCCCCCGAGGCGGACGCCCTGATCCGGAAGACGTACCGGAAGGGGTTCGAGCTCGGCGGGTAGGCGCGGACCCCGCGCTCACGGTACCAGCTGCACGCACCGCAGCGACCGGTCATCGCGCAGGAAGAGCCGTCCGCCGGCATAGGCGGGGTTGCACCAGGTCTTCCCGCAGACCTGGGCGCGCCCGACCTCGCGGTAGGCCGACGGGTCGGCGGCGAAGAGGACCAGCTGGCCGCCGTCGGTGAGCGCCAGGATGCGGTCCCCGGCCACGAGGAACGACGCGTGGTCCTGGTTCGCGAACTCCTTCTGCGCCCACGCCTGCCGCCCCGTCCTCGCCTCCACGCAGACCAGCTTCTTGCCCGGACCGAGCCCGTAGATGTGCGCGCCGACCGCGACCGGGCTCGAGACGTTGATGGCCGAGGCCTTCTCGGTCCAGGCCCGCTCCGCCTTCACGGTCTCCCCCGCCTTCGTCACGCGCACCCCGACGAGCCCGACTTGGTGCGACGAGACGATGACGGTGTCGCCCACGACGACCGGCGTCGTCACGTGCCGCCCGAAGGCGGTCCTCATCGGTTCGCGCCAGAGCAGCGCCCCCGTCGCGGCGTCGAGCCCGATCACGCCCTCGGCCGTGAAGCTGACGACGTGCCGGACGCCTGCGATCGTCGCCAGGACCGGCCCGGCGTAACCGGGAACGTCGTTCTGGGATTTCCAAATCACCTTGCCGTCCGCCTTGTTGAAGCAGACAAGGCTGGCGCCCGCCGGCCCCCCGACGCCGACGTAGAGACGCTCGCCGTCCACGAGCGCGGAGCCGGTGTAGCCGTGGCGGCTCGCACCGGTCGCCTGCCCCTGTTCCCCGATAAAGACCGCCTGGAAGTCCTTGACGAAATTCACCCCCCAGACCGGCTTGCCGTCGGCGACCCGCAGGCACCGGAACTCGCCCCGGCACGACTGCACGTAGACGCGATCGCCGTCCACGACCGGCGTGCTCCGCGGACCGGGCACGCTCTGGTTGTCCTTGAAGACCTCGTCAAGCGGCGCCCGCCACGCCTCTTTCCCCGTCGCCGCGTCGAGGGCGTGGACGACCTCCCGCCCCTCCTGGTGATCGAGCAGGAAGACCTTGCCGCCGCTCGCGACCGGCGAGCCGAGCCCGTCGCCGACCGGCACCTTCCAGACCTCCTTCGGCTCGGCCGGCAGCGCCTTCGGGACGGGAACGCCGGCGGGGATGTGACCGTCGTTGGCCGGCCCGCGCCAGCGCGGCCAGTCGTCGGCCGCCGCGGGAAGGCCGGTGCACGCCAGGAGGCACAAGCGCCCGATCCGCCGGACGCGCCATCGCATGGGAGGGTCCTCGATAGGGGACGGCCGATTATACGTCCCTTTTTCGTGACCGTCACGCGGATGTGCGCTAGGCTTGCGCGGGGGAGGAGCGGTTTCATGCCCGACGCCGGCTACGACGCCCGTTTTTCCGCGCTGGCCCGTGAGCTCCGGTTCGCGACGGACCGGGACCTCGAGATCGCCCGCCGGCTGCAGGAGACGCCGTCGTGCGGGAGGCAGCGCCCTTCGCTCGGGGAGATCCTGCTGCGACAGGGAGCCCTGACCCTCGCCCAGCATGAGGCGATCGACCGCCGCGTCCGGCTGCAGCCGGACGCCGAGGCCCCCGCGGCGCGGCGGCCGATGCCGCGGCCGCACCGCCCCGCCGCGCCCCGGAAGACCGTCCCCGCGCCGATGGCCTTCGGGTTCCTCGGCGTCGCCGCCCTGGCCGCCGGCCTCGCAACATCGGGGGCGCTCCGGTCCGGCGGGTCCGGCGAAGCTCCGCCCGCCCCCGCCGCGATCGCACCGGGGCGCATCCCTTTCGACGAAGCCGCCGGGCCGGCCGCCGCCGCGACAGACGCCCCGCCCGAGACGGCGCGACCGAAGGGGTCCCTGTCGGCCGGGGCGGCGCCCCCGCCGCCCTCGCAACCGGCGCCGCCCCCGCTTCGCCCGGACGGCCTGGTCGGACACTGGCGGTTGGACGAGGGGGCCGGCGTGACGGCCGGCGACGCGTCGGGACAGGGGCACCGGGGAACGCTGCGCGGCCGACCGGCCTGGACCCCGGGCCGCGTCGGCGGGGCGCTGGCGTTCGACGGAAAATCGGACTGCGTGGATACGACGTTCAAGACGGACTTGGCGCAGTGGACGGTCGCCTGCTGGGTCCGGAGCCCGGAACCCCCCGCGGCGCGATTCCCGTCCGGCCCCGTGCACCGCGAGCGGGGGCTCCAGATCTGCTGGGACCACCCGATCGCCCGATTCCGCGGCGCCGCGGGTGTCTGCGTGCGGAACGAATGGCACCTGGCGTCCTTCGGCCCGCTCCCGGCGGACCGGTGGGTCCACCTGGCGGCGACATACGACGGGGAAACGCTCCGGGCGTACGCGGACGGCGCGCTCATCACGGAGAACCCCGGTCCGTCCGGACCGCCCGATCCCGAGCGCTTCACCCTGAAGATCGGCGCCCACGCGTTCGGGACCGCCTTCTTCCGCGGATCGGTGGACGACGTCCGCCTCTACAACCGCGCCCTCGACGCGGACGCGATCCGGCGGCTGGCCGGAGCGGAATGACGGCTTGCCCCGCGATCCGGCGGTTCCCGCCTGTTCTCACTTCATGTCCCCGGCCTCCCGTCCCGAACGTAGTGAATGTGAATCTCCAACGGCACGCCGGGGAGGGGACCATGCGTAGCATCCGAGCATCCCGCATGACGAAGTGGGGTCTCGCGCTGGCGGCAGGACTCGCGCCGTTCGCCGGGCCGGTCGCCGGCGAGGAGGCGCCCGCGCCGCCGCCGGCGGGTCCGGAGGCCCGGACGCCGGAGACGACTCCCCCGGCGCCCCAGCCCGCGCCGGAGGCGGCGGCCGAGACGACGCCCTCCGACACGGAGCTCCGCCAGCCCATCGTGGTGACGGCCACCCGCCGCGAGATGCTGCTCAGCGACGTGCCGGACGTGCTCCGGGTCGTGACGCGCGCGGAGATCGAGGCGCTGAAGCCCTCCTCGCTGGGCGAGGTCTTCGAGTCGGTCGCCGGCGCGAGCGTCGAGACCGGGACCGGCAGCGGGCTGCCGAAGCGGAGCGTCATCGGGCTCAACGGACTCCCGGCAAGCTACACCCTCGTGCTGGTCGACGGCGTCCGCCTGCTCACCGAGCACATGCACACGGGCCAGAACCTGGAGCTGATCCCGGCCCAGGACATCGAGCAGATCGAGATCATCCGCGGGGCCGCCTCCGCGCAGTACGGGGCCGACGCGATCGGCGGGGTGGTCAACATCATCACCCGGCGGTGCGGTCCCGAGCCCGAGACGACCCTCGGCGCGGCGGTGGGCAGCTACCACACCTATGAGGGCGGGGTCACGGTGCTGCAACCGGTCGACCGGGACGTCCGGATCGCAGCCTCGCTCTACCGCGAGCAGAGCGACGGCGCGCCCGTCGAGGCCCCGCCCCACCGCGTCGGCAACATGGGGTACGAGCGGTTCGGCGCCCGGGTGCGGGTCGACGCGGACCTCTCGGAGACGACCCGCGCCTTCGGGTGGGCGAGCGGCATGGACGTCACGTCGGACTGGCGGGACGCCGACACCGATAGTTATCAGGTGATGGCCGCCCTCGGAGGGGAGCAACGCATCGCGCCGGACCTCGCCCTGGCCGCGCAGTATGCCTACTCGAAATGGCACGCGGAGGCCAGCCACGAGCGGCACGAGCTCCACCAGCCGGAGGCCCACGTGGCCTGGGACCTCCACCCGGATCATACCCTGACAGCCGGCGGGGACGTCCGCTACTACCGGTTCGAGCGCACCGCCGTCGACGACATCCCGAGCCAGGAGGCGTACGGCGTCTTCGTCCAGCACGAGTGGCGCGTCCTCGGGAACCTGACCCTGATGGGCGCGCTGCGCCTCGACGACGTGGAGGAGGTCGATCCGGCCCTCTCGCCCAAGGTGACGGTGCTCTACGAGCCGCACGAGCGGGTGCGCCTCCATGCCTCCGTCTCGCGCGGCTTCCACGCCCCGACCCTCCAGGAGCTCTACGAGGAGGGGTACGGGCACGGCGGCACCGCGCTCCGCTTCGGGAACCCCGACCTCGACCCTGAGTTCAGCTGGACCTACGCGGCCGGCGCCGACCTCTTCCCCCTCGACCCGCTCGACCTCCTCCTCTACGGCCACTACAGCGACCTCGACGACATGATCGTCCCCGTCTATGAGGGGCCGTGGTCCGTAGACCCCACCAAGGACGTCTGGCGGCGCACCAACATCGAGCACGCCCGCGTTTACGGGTTCGAGGTCGCGGCGCGCTACACGGCCTGTCCCTTCTTTCGCCTGGAGGCCGGCTATACCTGGACGGCCCAGAAAGACACGGACACGGGCCGCCAACTGCCCTACGATCCCGGCAGCGCGTTCTACCTCAAGGCCATGTCCCCCTGGGCGGTCGCCCCCGGCTGGACCGTGACCGGGTTCCTCGGCCTGCGCGTCGTCCGCGGCCGCAGCGCGTGGAACTGGAAGCCGTCCGCCTCCGCCCCCGTGGGCGACCCCTCCGGCCTGATCACCGAGCTGGAGGATTTCGAGAAGCTGGACGCGGGAATCGACGTCCAGCAGGGAGAGCGCCTTTCCATCTACCTGAAGGCCTACAACCTGCTGCAGCAGGATCTCGAATATCTCGACGACGCCTACACCGTCGTCGACGGGGAGGTGGCCTTCAAGGTCGGCCTGCGGTGGCGGTTCTAGAACCCGCTCACCCGAACATCTCCGTCCATGTCTTGCCGTGGTTGCCGACCCCGATCGTGGCGTGGTCGCCGAGCACGTTCTGGTGGTGGCCGAGGCTGAAGAACCACATCCAGAAAGGACCCTCGGCGCGCTCGCTGCCCATGGCGATGTTCTCCGCGTGCGCCGATGTCCCCGCGCGCGTCGCCCGGTCCCCGGGCGTCCGCTTGCCGGGCACCGGCGACTCGTGCGCGAAGAAGCCCTTCTCGACCATGTCCTTCGAGTGGTCCCGCGCCGCGTTGCAGAGCTTCGGGTCGAGCCGCAGGGCGCTCCGGCCCATGAGAACCCGGTACTGGTTGGTCATGAAGACGAGCCGGTACTCCTCTTCGGGGACCTGGGAACGCAGCGCCGCGTTCTGCAGCATCGTCTTCTGGTCCCGGGGGGGCATCGTCTGGATCAGGTGCGACTCGTCGAGCGCCCGGAGCGACTCCGCCAGCTTCGCGGCCGGAAGCTCCTGCTCCTCCGCCCCGGCCGCCTTCAGGTGCCGGTCGAGCTCCGCCACGAGGGCGGCGGCCTCGGCCGCTTTCCCGTCCGCGTCCGCCGCGGCGGGATCGAAATAGAAGTCCTTCCACATCGACTTGACGAGGGGCTCCATCTCCTTCGTCTTGCCGGCCTTGAAGAGCGCCAGCGCCTCCTGCTGGCGCGCCGCGAAGGCCTGGGGGCTGAACCCTTTTCGGGCTTCGGCCATCGCCGCGCGGAGCGCCCGCGCCCGCTCCACCGACGCCTTGTGGAGCAGCGGCCCCGCCTTGCTCAGGAGCGTCCGTTTCAGACGCGCGGCGACGGAGGCGTCCCGCGCCTCCACCAGCTTCTCGACCGCCGCCTGCCGCGCCGCCGGGTCCTTGTCCTCGAGCTGGCGGAACAGCGCGGCGATCTCCTGGGGGGCGAGGGGCGAGGCCTCGGCGCCCGCCGGGGGCGGCGCGGACAGGGCGGGGGCCAGCGCCAGAAGCAGCAAGGCGGCGGGGCTTCTCAGGGACGGCTTGTGTCGGGTCGCTTGCACGATCTCTCCTTGGCGATCCCGGGCGCACCGGTTACGCCCACCCGCCATCCCGCAGACGCCTCACCGCCCCGGCGGGACGGCGATCCGGGGACGGGGAGGCGGCCGCATTCCGTGGCCGAGGAAGAAGCCGGGGTGGGGCGGCTGGTTGTAGCCGGCGTTCTGCCGGACGATGGCGAGCCGGTAGACGGGATCGTGCATCAACGTCACGAGCCGCCGGTCGGCCGGGATCGCCGTCGTGTAGACGCGCAGGGCTTGGTCGTCGCTCGCACGCCAGACCACCTCCTCGCGCCAGTCGCCCAGCAGGTCGGCGCTGAGGCACGGCGTGGCCTTGGTCCCGTTGTTGGAGGCGCAGCCGTCGGCCGTGAGCAGGCGCTGGAGGCGTCCGCCGGAAAGATCGAACTTGGCGATCCAGTTCCGGTCGAGAAGCTCACGCGACGGATCGGCGTCCCACCAGACGAGAAAATTCATGGAGGAAGGCGGGGGGCCGATCCGCTCGCCCTTGCAGCTGTACAGCCCGAGGCCCCGCGCGGCCCAGCACTCGGCGCCGGGATGATCCGGCACGATGTCGGCCGCCACGCCCCGCCCCACGTCGCCGTCCAGGGGGTGCGTCCAAAGGACCTCGCCCGTCCCCGCGTCGCGGAAGCTGACCCCGGGCGCGCTTTTCTCCTCGTGCGGCATGAAGCACTCGAGACCCGGCCGGCCGGGGTCGAGGTCGCCGAGGTGGAGCGCGTCGCCGTGGCCGAGCCCGGTCGAGTAGAGCCCCGCGCCATCGTGGTCGACGGCCATGGCGCCGTACAGGATCTCGTCCCGGCCGTCACCGTCAACATCCGCCACGGCGATGCTGTGGGCCCCCTGGCCGAGGTAGCGGGGATTGACCGCCGGCGTGGCGAGGAAGGTCCAGAGCCGGGTGAGGGTCCCGTCCCGGAAATTCCAGGCCACCAGGCTGTTCCGGCCTCCGCCGCCCTTCCCGGCGTAGTAGCCGCGGCAGGTGACCAGGCTGGGGCGCCGGCCGTCGAGGTAGGCCACGCCGTCGAGGAAGCGGTCGCAGCGATTGCCGTAGTCGTCGCCCCAGTCCGCGACGTTGCCGCGGGCCGGCTCATAGGAAACGGTGGCGCGCGCCGCGCCGGTGCGGCCGTCGAAGACGGTCAGGTACTCGGGACCCCGGAGGATCCGGCCCCGGGCGTCGGCGTGCCGAGCCCGGGCGTCGCCGATCGCCCGGCCCGTTCCATCCACCGTCCCGTCGGCCGTGCGGCAGGCCAGTTCGGCCCGGCCGTCCCCGTCCAGGTCGTAGACTGAGAAAGGAAGGTAGTGCGCGCCGGAACGGATGTTCGGCCCCAGATCGATGCGCCAGAGACGCGTGCCGTCCAGCCTCAGGGCGTCGAGCAGCGTCGGACCGGTGTGCCCGTCCTGGGAGTTGTCCTTGCTGTTGGAGGGATCCCACTTCAGAACGAGCTCGTACCGCCCGTCGCCGTCGAGATCGCCGGCGGAGGCGTCGTTGGCGGAATAGGAGAACGCCTGGCCGTCGGGTGTCGTGCCGGGCGGCGGGACCTCGAGGGGGATCTCGAGGTAGGGTTGCGCCCAGACGGGGGCCGGCGCCGCGGCGGGCTCCGCCGCCACCGCCGCCGCCGGGCGCACGCTGTAGCGGTCGCCGGCGCGGCCGTCGGGATCGAGGAGGTTCGTGGGCCCGGTGACGGGGCTGCGGTTCACCGGGACGGCGGCATCCCCCCGATGGCGGAAGACGTCGAAGGCGATGTCCTCGGGATCCGTGCCGAGGAGGCGCCACCCGACGTAGACGCCGCCGGGAACCTGGACCGCCACGACGCCGCGGTCGAGGCGCTCCATCTGGCGCTGGGCCGGCAGGAGGGGCGCGGAGACTGCGGCGAGGATCGAGACCGCGGCGATCGGCAGGATTCGCATCGGGCGCCTCCCGGTCCCCCTACTATCGCATAGGCCGACGCCCGGGAGAAGGGCCTCCATAGATTTCCCGCGTTTTATTTCACGGCCCGGCGCGCCTTCTATATAGTTGGAGGCGGCCCCGGCACGACCGGGATGCCGAACAAGGCACTGCCGAGACGACCCCATGACCCGCCCCGCCCCGTCTGCCGCCCCGCCGCCCCTCTACCGGGCCGGCGACCGGACGTGGCTGATCGACAGCCAGCAGCCCCAGCGCCGGGCCATCGCCGAGGGCCGGATCACGTGCCACGCCCTCTCCCATGGACATTATATCGGGACGGTGATCGACGGCGACCTCCTTCCCGGCCTCAGCTCCATCGGCTACTGGGACGCCGTGGGCGAGCAGGACTGGGGGCTCGAGCCGCACCGGAACGAGGGGATCGAGTTCGTCTACCTCGAGACGGGGGGAATGACCTTCACCGTCGACGGCCGCCGCCACCGCCTCCGCGCGGGGGACCTCACGATCACGCGACCCTGGCAGCTCCACCGTCTCGGCGATCCGCATATCGGGCCGGGGCGTCTTCACTGGCTCATCGTCGACGTCGGCGTCCGGCGCCCGCACACGGCCTGGCGCTGGCCGGCGTGGGTCTCGCTCATCCGGGAGGACCTCGACGAGCTGACGGACCGGCTGCGGCAGAACGAGCGGCCCGTCTGGCGGGGAACGCCGCAGATCCAGCACGACTTCGGGGAGATCGCGGAGGCGCTCCGGAAGAACCGGGGGCGGAGCCACATTTCCCGGATTGTCGTCCACGTCAACCACCTGCTCCTCAACATCCTGGAGGCCTTGCGGGCGCAAGGGGGGCGTCGCGACCCGGCGCTGACGACGGAGGAGCGGACGATCGCGCTCTTCCTGGAGGACCTCCGGAAGAACCCCGCCGGCCTGGCCCAGGCCTGGACGCTCCGATCGATGGCGGAACGGTGCGGGGTGGGGGTGACGACGTTCGCGAAATACTGCCGCCGCCTCACGAACACGAGCGCGATGCGGCTGCTCGCCCGCCTCCGCTGCGAGTGGGCGGCGCGGCGCTTGGTCGCCGAGCCGAGCCGGTCGGTGACGGACATCGCCTTCGGCTGCGGCTTCTCGTCGAGCCAGTATTTCGCCTCCCAGTTCCGCCGACGGTTCGGATGCAGCCCGACGGATTACCGGTCGCGGGGCGGCCGGCGGGAGCCGCGGGGTCCCGCGAGCCCCGGGACGTCCTCGCGGGAATAGGGACATGCGGCAGGTTCCGCCGGCGGGGGCGGGGAAGCCGGGGGGACGCCTCCCTCGAATGAAAGGGCGCGGCCGCCCGAGAACGGGTCGAAGGCGAAGACCGGCTCGCCGGGCTCCGGCGGGCATCCCGAACTCACAAACCGCCATCGTCGGAGACGCCACCGGATGAACCCCTCAGGCGGATCGTCATGCACGGCGGCAGGGACCGGGCGCCGCGCTGCGGCTGCCGCCCTCCTGGCCGCCTCCTCCGCGTTCGCCCCGCTCGCGCACGCGGCCCCCGCCGCCGACCTCGACGCCGTCCTCAAGCCCTATACCGGCCCTTCCACGCGCGGCGTGGACCCGAAAACGCTGACCGGCAAGGTGATGTGCGGCTACCAGGGCTGGTTCGCCGCCGAGGGCGACGGCTGCGGGCGGGGGTGGTACCACTGGCAGGGCCGGGGCGGGTTCGCCCCCGGCAACTGCTCCATCGACCTCTGGCCGGATGTCAGCGAGCTCGACCCCGACGAGCGCTACGCCACCGCCTTCCGGCACGCCAACGGCAAGCCGGCCGAGGTCTTCAGCTCCTTCAACGCCAAGACGGTCCTCCGCCACTTCAAGTGGATGCGCGACTACGGCATCGACGGCGCGTTCGTCCAGCGCTTTGTCGGCGAGGTCTCCCACCCCGCCGGCCGGCGCCAGTTCACCACCGTCCTCGCGCACTGCCGCGCCGGCGCCAACGCCCACGGCCGAGCCTATGCCGTCATGTACGACCTCTCCGGCCTCGGCGCCGCCTCCATGAACCAGGTGATGGACGACTGGAAGATGCTGATCGACCGCATGCGGATCACGAAGGACCCCGCCTACCTCCACCATGCCGGGAAGCCGGTCGTCTCTCTCTGGGGCTTCGGCTTCAACGACGGCCGCCGGTACACCGTCGCCGAGGGGATCGAGCTCGTGAAGTGGCTCAAGACCGACCCGGCGTACGGCGGATGCACCGTCATGCTCGGCGTGCCGGCCTACTGGCGGACGCTCGACCGCGACTGCGTCAAGGACCCGGCGATGCACGAGCTCATCCTCCTCGCCGACATCGTGAGCCCCTGGACGGTCGGGCGGTTCGGCAATCCGGGGCAGGCGGCCGACTTCGCGAAACGGGTCATGGTCCCCGACCTCGCGTGGTGCCGGGAGAAAAAGAAGGAGTACCTGCCGGTCGTCTTCCCCGGCTTCAGCTGGCACAACATGAAACCGGAGGCGAAGCTCGACCAGATCCCCCGCCTCGGCGGCCGGTTCCTCTGGACGCAGGTCGTGGAGGCGAAGAAGGCCGGCGCGACGATGCTCTACCAGGCGATGTTCGACGAGGTGGACGAGGCGACGGCGATCTTCAAGTGCACAAACGACCCGCCGGTGGGCGCATCGACTTTTCTGACCTACGAGGGGCTCCCGAGCGACCACTACCTCTGGCTTGTCGGCCAGGCGGCGAAGATGATCTCCGGCAAGATGCCGCTGACGGAAACGATGCCCACGAGGCCCTGAGACCCCGGCGGGCCGGGAAGCCCGCCAAGGACGGCGATCCCATGAGCGACGGGACGGCCCTTCTCCCCCTCTTCGCGGTCGGCGCCGGGACCGGCGTCCTCGCGACGCTGCTCGGCATCGGCGGCGGGGTCGTCGTCGTCCCGGTCCTCACCCAGATCTACGGCTTCCCCCCCGCCCTGGCCGCGGGGACCTCGATCTGTTGCGTCTTTCTGAACTGTGTCTCGGGGTCGGCCGTCTACCTGCGGCAGCGCCGGATCGATATCCCCCTCGGCCTCGCATTCGGGGCGGCCACCCTGCCCGGGGCGGCGCTCGGCGTCTGGCTCGTGCAACGGGTGCAGAGCGCCACCTTCGACCTCCTTTTCGGCGCGCTGATGGCCGCCGTCGGCGCCCTGCTGGTCGCCAAGCGCCCGGGCGGACCGGGAACCGACCGGGACGCCCCGGAGCCGCTCCTGCGGACGGGCCGGGCGCGGTCGATCACCGACGCGGGCGGGCGGACGTTCGCCTATCGCGTGAGCTGGGCGCTCGGGCTGGCGATGAGCGCGGCGGCCGGCGTGCTGGCCGCCTTCTTCGGCGTCGGCGGCGGGTTCCTCCATGTCCCGTTCCTGCACCGCGTCTTCGGGATGGCGATCCACGCCGCGACGGCGACGTCGTTGTTCATCCTGACGTTCACGTCGCTGGGAAGCGCGGCCGGCCAGATGGCGCTGCGACAGGCGCGGTACGACTATGTCGCGGCGATCGGCGCGGGCTTGGTGCTGGGGGCGCAGCTCGGGGCGCGGCTGGCGCCGCGGGCGAAGCCGCGGGTGCTGGCGGCGCTGGTGGCGGTCGCGCTGGCGGGGGTCGGGGCCCGAATGATTTGGCGTGGAATAACGGGGTGAGGGAACCCGACGACCGCCTCCCGCGCCCCCGCGATCGAGCCCATCCTTGGAGGTCAGTCCATGAGACCGCTTGCGACCGCACTCGCCCTGGCCGCCGTCCCCGCCGCGGCGCACGCCTTCGACCTCGTCGAGGCGCTCCCCCTCACCGAGCGCATCCTGATGATCCACGTCGACGAAGGCCATGCCATCCACCACCGGAAGGGCCAGAAACGGACCGAGGGCGAGCGGGTTCTCCTCACGCCGCTCGACACCGCCGCCGCCGGCCGCGCGGAGAGTTGGACGATCGCCTGTCCCGACGACCCCCCCTTCGTGCCGGGCGTCCGCCCCTTGAAGGTCGGCCGCAAGAGCAAGGGCACCGACTTCGCCTGGATGGTCCAGGGCTGGGACCCGGCCGGCAACCGGGCGCTCAACAAGGACCCCGACCACGCCAAGGAGCACTGGCTCTACCTCGTCCTCCCGCACCCGCTGACCTCGGGCCGGACCTACACGGTGCGGGCCGACGGCGTCGCCGGGATCGACGCGCTGACGCTGGCGTATCACGCCGACCGGTCGCGCTCCGAGGCCGTTCACGTCAACCTGATGGGCTGGACGCCCGACGCGCCGGAGAAGTTCGCGTATGTCTATCACTGGGCGGGCGACCTGGGCTCGATCGACCTCGCCTTCCTGAAGGGCCGCCCCTTCCGCCTGGTCGACCCGAAGACCGGCCGGACGGCCTTCACCGGCGAAGTCGCCTTCCGCGCGCCCGCCCACCAGCAGGAGACGGGACAGGTCCGGGAGACGCCCCGCGGCAGCTTCCTCTGCGCCGAGGTCTGGCAGTGCGATTTCAGCCCCTTCGCGACCCCCGGCACCTATGTCGTCGCCGTGGACGGCGTCGGCTGCTCCTTCCCCTTCCGGATCGATCCCGACGTCTACCGCGAGGCCTTCCGCGTCGCCTGCCGCGGCCTCTATCACAACCGAAGCGGCATCGCGCTGAAGAAGCCGTTCACCGACTACGAGCGGCCCGCGCCGCACAACCCGCTCGTCACGCCGGGCTTTGCGGGGAAGCTGGCCTACACGACGTCGCGCTTCATCGATTGGAAAAACGCCGATGCGGACCCGGCCGACCGGCCGGCCATCGAGGCCGGCATCCGGGGCCCCCTCGACGTCTGGGGCTGGTATCAGGACGCCGGCGACTGGGACGGCTACGCCAGCCACACCAACGTCGCGACGACGCTCTGCTTCGCCTTCGAGACCGCGCCGGGCCGCTTCGCCGACGGCGAGCTGAACATCCCCGAGAGCGGCAACGGCCTCCCGGACATCCTCGACGAGGCCGCCTGGCTGCCGCGCTTCGGTTTCCGCCTGCGCCGCGAGCTCCTCAAAAAGGGCTGGGGCACGGGGGGCGTTGGCCTGCGCGTCTGCGGCGACCACTTCGGCGGCGACACCCGCGAGGATGGCACCACCAAGGCCTCCTACGAAGACACGGACCGCCGGTGGATCGTCTCGGGCGAGGACCCCGTCTCGACTTTCCGCTACGCCGCCGCCGCCGCCCATCTCGCGTGGTGCCTCCAGAAGGCCCGGCGGGGCGATCCGGAGCAGGTTGACTGGTCGAAAGAGGCCCGGGAGGCCTACGCCTGGGCCCTCGCGCACACGCAGGCCGGCGACGAGAAGGCCGTCCGGGACTGCCGCGGCCACGCCGCCGCGCAGCTCTTCCGCCTGACCGGCGAGGCCGCCTACGAGGCGCAGTTCGAGAAGGACATCGCGGGGCGGCGGACCGGCGAGGAGCTGACGTGGGAGCGCCCGTACGGACCCTGGGCCTACCTGCTCGGCGACAAGGGACGGCCGGACCTGCGCCAGTCGGTGCGCGAGTGGGTCCTGGCCAGTTGCGAGATCCTCGCGCTCCAGACGCGCGAAAAACGCGCCCTCCGGTGGGGCGGCATCTTCAACATGCCCATGCTGATCGGCCAGCAGACCACGCCGTGGATCCTCGACGGCATCGTCGGCCACGCGCTGACGAAAACGGACGACCCGCCGAAGGCCCGGCAGTTCCGCGCCGCCGTGATCACAACCTGCGATTACTTCCTCGGCACCAACGCGCTGAACCAGACCTGGGTCACCGGCCTCGGCCCCCGCCACCCGACCGGCCTCTTCCACATGGACGCCTGGTACAACGGCAAGCCGACCCCGCACCCGGGCCTCATCCCCTACGGCCCGTGGCGCAAGCAAAAGGACCTGGGCCAAGGCCCCTGGGACAGCGATTGGCCCAACAAGACGGTCCATCCTCCGATCGACCAGTGGCCCGGCAACGAGCGCTGGTTCGACAACCGAAACTGTCCCCTGAGCGCCGAGTTCACCATCCACCAGAATACCTGCTACGCGGCCGCGACGTTCGGGTGGCTGTGCCGGGACCCCGGGGCGGCGAAAGCCGCCGAGTAGCGCCCGCGCGCGCCGGCATCGGCGTATGTCCCCCTGTTCCGGCCGGAGACCCGCTGACGTGCCCACGATGAAGGATCCGCTCGGCATGACCGCCCGGGCCGCCGCCGCCCTCCGGGCCGCCCTGCTGCGGCACTACGACCGCTGGCACCGCGACCTCCCCTTCCGCCGGACGCGCGACCCGTACCGGATCTGGGTCAGCGAGATCATGCTCCAGCAGACCCAGGTCGCCACGATCCTCCCCTACTACCGCCGGTTTCTCGCCGCGCTCCCGACGGTCCGCCGCCTGGCGCGCGCGCCGCTCGGGCGCGTCCTCAAGCTCTGGGAGGGCCTCGGCTACTACGCGCGCGCCCGGAATCTCCATGCCGCCGCGAAGGCCGTCGTGCGCGACCACGGCGGCCGCCTCCCGCGGGACCGCGAGGCGCTCCTCGCCCTGCCGGGCATCGGGCGCTACACCGCCGGGGCGATCCGCTCCATCGCCTTCGGCGAGCCCGACCCCGTCGTGGACGGCAACATCATCCGCATCCTCTCCCGCCTCCGCGCGATCGGCGGAGACCCGGGGACGTCGGCGGCGAAGGAGCGGTTCTGGACGATCGCGGCGGCGCTCGTTCCGAAGCGGAGGCCGGGCGACTTCAACCAGGCGATGATGGAGCACGGGGCTCTGGTCTGCACGCCGCGCGCGCCGGCCTGCGGGCGCTGCCCGATCCGGCGCTGGTGCCGGGCCTTCGCGCTCGGCCGGCCGGGGGATTTTCCCGCGCGGCCGCCCGCGCGGGCGGTCCCGCGCCGCCGCGGCGTCGTCGCGCTCGTCGAGAAAAGCGGGCGCGTCCTCGTCGTCCGCCGCCCGAAGACGGGCCTGCTCGGCGGGCTCTGGGAGCTGCCCTGGGTGGAACGGCGGCGCGGCGAGGGCGTCGCGGCGGCGGCGCGGCGCGCGGCCCGGGAGCGGGCGGGGGCCGCGGTCGCCCCCGGCGCGGTCCTCCCGGCCGCCGATCACGCCTTCTCGCATTTCCGCCTGACGCTAACGCCCGTGCGGTGCCGGGTATTGGAGAAGAGGGAGACGCGCCCGGGCGCGCGCCCCGGGCGCGACGGCCTCCGGGCCCCGGCGTCGCGGACGCCTCCCGCGCGTTGGATCGATCCCCGCCGCCCCTCGGGGCTGGCGCTGCCGACGGTGATGAAACGGATCCTGGAACGCGGACCGACCCCCCTTCCGGAGCGACGCCATGACCGCTCGTTGCAACCTCCTCGCCGCCGCATCCTTCGGCCTCGGCGGGCTGATGCTGCCCGGGGCCGGGCGCGCCGCCGATGCGCCCGCGCCTTCAAACGACCCGGCCGCCGCGCTCCAGCTCCCCTGGACGGGCGCGATCCGGTGGGCCGCCGTGACGCCGATCACGGCGGTCGCCGGTCACGACGACGATGAGCGGCTGGCCGCCGCGCAGGCCGCCGTCGCCGCCGCCGGCGGCGGCGTCGTCTACTTCCCTCCCGGCACCTACCGATTCAAGGACTCCATCCGGCTCCTCGATGGCGTGGTCCTGCGCGGGGCCGACCCCGGCCCGGCCGCGCGGGCGCACGACGAGGCCTACGCGCCGCCCACCCGCTTCGAGTTCCCGAAGTACGTCTTCTCCGACCAGGGCGACGGCACGCCGGTCTCCACCGCCTTCAAGGGGATCTACCTGAAAGACCCCGCCACGGCCTCGAACTGCGGCGTCGTGCACATCGACATCCGCCGCGGCCACATCCGCTTTGCCGAGACGGAGGACCACCGGTGCGGCCGGAACCGGATCGTCTTCGGCTGCGTCCTTCGGAACGCCGCCGCACCGCACCCCGACGTGCCGGACCCGGCGATCGGCCAGAAACCGTGGCAGCGCTACACCGCCAGTTACATGCACGCCGCGATCGACGTCTACACCGAGGCCAACGGCCTCGTCGCCAACAACCGCCTCCCGAAGAGCGGCGAGGACGACTTCGTCATGAACGGGTACCTGCTGCTCGACCGGAAGAAGCAGCTCGTTTCCGTGGACGGGGTGGTGTTCGACTACGACAACCGGGCGGGGATCTACCTCAACCATTACGGCATCGGAGGGCCGGGCGGCCAGGGGCCGGACGGCACCCCCGAGACCCATCCGCACGGGTTCCGCAAAGGGCTCGTGATCCGAGACAACTACATCTACAACACCGGCCGCTGCGCCATCGGCTTCTGCGGCGACGGCGTCGTCTGCAGCAACAACGTCATCCGCTTCGCGAAGGACGTCTGGCGCCCCACCGTCACCGGCCGCCACCTCAGCCATGGCGCCTCGACGAATGACAACCGCGCCATCGAGATGCGCGGCTGGCGCTGGACGGTCGACGGCAACGACTACGAGGTCCACCGCAACCTCTGCTTCGATCGCGTCTACCCGATCAACGACGGCGAGGGGCTGATGCACGAGGACCATGTCAACTCGACGGTCCGCGACAGCGTGCTGGCCCGCAACCGCGGCAACGCTTATCTCTCGATCTACACGGTGGCGGGGATCGACGGGCTGCGGATCGAGGGGAACGACATCCGGCCCGATCGCGGCGCCAGCGGCGAGCCGGCGATCCATGTGAGCGCCAACCGCGTGAACGAGGCCTTCCCCTGCCGCAACGTGAGCATCCTCAACAACACCCTCTCGGGGCGCGGCATCCTGATCAACGGCTCGCCCGCCGAGAACAACCTCATCCGCGGCAACAAGGCCGTCGGCCCCGGCCCGCAGGTCATCCGGAACCAGGCCGGCGCGACGGTGGAGGGGAACGAGGGGTTCATCGTGGACGAGACGCCGTGGATGCCGGCGGAGGATCGAAAAAAGGAGCGGGCCCGAAAGCAATGACCCCCCTCGGGAAACGGGGCCGCCGCGCCGCGGCGCGCTTGCCGTTCAGGCCTCGAGCCGTCGCTGCCGCTTTTGCAGCCGCCGGGCGATGCGGAGGGCCAACTCGAGGGCCTGCTCGTAGTTGAGGCGGGGGTCGACGTCGCTCTCGTACGCGCGCGCCAAGTCCCCCTCCGTCAGCCCGCGCGCCCCGCCGGTGCACTCGGTGACGATGTCGCCGGAGAGCTCGATGTGGACGCCGCCAAGCGCCGATCCGGCGGCCGCGTGGATGTCGAAGGCCGTCTCCAGCTCGGCCAGGATGTCGTCGAACCGCCGCGTTTTCCGCCCGCCGTCCGCCGTTCGCGTGTTCCCGTGCATCGGATCGCAGACCCACAGGACGGTCCGTCCGGCGCGGCGCACCGCCTCGATGAGCGGGGGAAGCTCGGCCGCGATCCGCCCCGCCCCGAAGCGGTGGGTGAGCGTCAGCTTGCCGGGCTCGTCGTGCGGGTTGAGGATCCGAACCAGGTCCACCAGCTCTTCCGGCCCGAGGCCGGGGCCGATCTTGACGGCAACGGGGTTGGCCACGCCGCGGAAGAACTCCACGTGCGCGCCGCCGGGATCCCGCGTGCGGTTCCCGATCCACGGGAAGTGGGTGCCGAGATCGTACCATCCCGCGCGGCGCGGGACGCGGCGCGTCAAGGCCTGCTCGTAATCCAGCAGGAGCCCCTCGTGGCTGGTGAAGAAGTCGATCCGGCGCAGCTCGTCCAGCCGCCGGCCGGCGACCGTCTCGAGGAAACGGAGCGACCCCGCGATGTGGTCCACGATCTCCCGGAACCCGTCCGCCTGGGGCGAAGCGGCGGCGAAATCCAGGTTCCACCACTCGGGGTGGCGCAGATCGGCGAACCCCCCGCCCACGAGGCCGCGGATGAAGTTGAGCGTGAGGGCGGCGCGCTCGTAGCCGCGCAGCAGGAGCCGCGGATCGGGCGCGCGGGCCTCCGCGGTGAAGTCCGGGCGATTGAGGAGATCGCCGCGGTAGCTCGGCAGCGTCACGCCGTCGCGCGTCTCGACGTCCGAGGAGCGCGGCTTGGCGTACTGGCCGGCGAAGCGGCCGACCCGGATCACGCGGCGCTCGGTGCCGTAGACCAGCACCAGGCTCATCTGGAGAAGGACCTTGAGCTTGGCGACGATCGGGTCGGCCCGGCAGTCGGCGAACCGCTCGGCGCAGTCCCCCCCCTGGAGGAGGAAGAGGCCGTTTCGCTGCGCCTCGGCCAGCTGGCCCTTGAGCGACTCGATCTCCCAGCTGGTCACCAGGGGAGGAAGGACGGAGAGGGCCTCCAGGACCCGCCGGAGCTCCCCGCAGTCCGGATACGTGACGCCCTGCTTCAACGGGCGTTGCTGCCAGGAGGCCGGCGTCCAGTCGTTCATGGGCAGGGATCCGTTCGGGCCGGGACGGGAGGGTCCTCATCCTACCCGATCCGGCGCGATTCCGCCACGATCCGGGGGGCTGGCGAACGCCGCCCGGCATGCGCTTCCGGGAACCATGCGCCGCGGCGCTCGCCGCCGAGCGGCCGCCCCCCCCGGCCGCCCCGCGGCGGGACGATCCCTGTTGGGGAGGCGGCCCCCGCGCATCCCGATAATAGATGCGGACGGCCATCGCCTGAAAGGAACCGCCATGACGGGAGGCCGATCGCCGACGGCCTGGATGGGGCTCGCGGGGATAGCGCTGGCCGCAGGGACGTCGGCCGCGGAGCCCGTCTCCTTCACCGTTCACCCCGACCGCGTCGTCGGCACGGTGGATGCGGGCATCTACGGCCAGTTCCTCGAGCATATCTTCAACTCCGTCCACGGCGGCCTCTGGGGCGACCTCGTCCGGAACGGCTCCCTCGAGCCGAACGCGGGAACGGGAGGCGTCTGGGAGGTGCGCGACGGCGCCGTCGCCACGACGCGCCGCGCGACCAACCAGCCCCTCGTCTTCGGCGATCCCGCCTGGACCGATTACGAGATCGCGCTCGAGGCCCGCAAGGACGAGGGCGCCGAGGGCTTCATCGTCCTCTTCCGAGCCGGCGGCGACGGGTACGGCTGGGTCAACTTCGGCGGCTGGGGAAACCGGGAGCACGGCATCGAGAAGGTGGGCGCGGACCGGCGCGTCCCCGGCACGATCGAGGCCGGCCGGTGGTATGCGGTCCGCATCCGCTGCGCGGGCAGACGGATCTCCGCCTTCCTCGACGGCCGGGCGGTGCTGGAGGCCGACGCCCCCCGCGTCCCCCCCCGCGGCCGCATCGGCCTCAACACCTGGGAGACCCGCGCCCGCTTCCGGAACATCAAGGTCTCCTCCCTCGACGGGAAGACGCTCTTCGAGGGGCTGCCCTCGAAGGCCGACCTCCAAGCCCCACCGCCCTACTGGGGCTTCTACGGGTCCGGCGATCTCGCCTGGGACGGCGAGACCGCCGCCGGCCCGGGCACATCGATCCGGGTGGCGGCCGCCGGGGATGAAACCGGCCTCCGCCAGGCGCCGATCAGCGTGCGCGGCGGGGAAACCTGCAAGGGGTCGGTCTGGTTGAGGGGCGGCGCGAAGGCCGGGGTGGCGGTCCGGCTCAAGGACGACGCCGGCACGGTCGCCGAGACGTCGCTGAAGGGCCTCTCGCCCGACTGGAAGCGGTTCGAGTTCGCCCTCACGCCGTCGCGGGCCGCCGCGGCCGCGACGCTCCAGGTCGGCGTCCGGGACGGGGACGCCGTCTGGATCGACCGCGTCAGCCTTTTCCCGCAGTCCGCGCTGGACGCCGGCGGCTTCCGCCCGGACGTGCTGAAGGCGATCGCCGACTTGAAGCCGTCGACCATCCGCTACCCCGGCGGCTGCTTCGCTTCCGCCTACCGCTGGAAGCACGGCGTCGGTCCGCAGGAGAGGCGCACCTACTACCCCAACGTCATCTGGGACGACCGAGACCCCAACCAGTTCGGCACCGACGAGTTCATGGACCTCTGCCGCCGCGTCGGGGCCGAGCCGATCATCGTCATCAACATGGCGGCGGGCGTGGAGGAGGCGCTCGACTGGCTGGAGTACTGCAACGGCGGCGCCGACACGACGTGGGGCAAGGCCCGCGCGGAAAACGGGCACCCCCAGCCCTATCGCGTGAAATACTGGGAGATCGACAACGAGACCTGGAACATGGGCCCGGAGCGGTACGCCGAGGTGGTGACCCGGTTCAGCCGGGCGCTGCGCGCGAAGGATCCGTCGATCCGGATCATCGCCTGCGGCGGCTACGGCTACGACGACGGCAAGGGCAGCACCCACGGCTGGAACCGCCGGCTGCTCGACAAGGCGGCGAAGGACTTCGACTACCTCAGCGTCCACTACTACAACGGCATCTGCTATGAGCAGGACTTCGTCGACGACCCGCGCCGGTACGAGGCCTACCTGCGCGACGAGATCGGCGGGCTGATCGCGAGGTCCGCCAACCCCTCCATCCGGGTCTATTGCTCCGAATGGGGGATGATGAACGACACGTGGGCCTCCGGCCTCTACACCGCCGGCCTCCTGAACGCCTTCGAGCGGCAGAGCGCGCTCGTTCCGATGACGTGCCCGGCCGTCTGGCTTCAATCCGTCTCGGCCGCCCGCCCGCGCCCGCGCTGGGCGAGCTGCCTGATCCTCTTCGACCCGGCGACGTGCTACGGCGCGCCGACGTGGGTCGTGGAGACGCTCTGGCGCGCGCACTTCGCCCCGAAGCGCCTGGCGCTCGAGGGACCGGACCGGCCGCTCGATGCCGTGGCCACGGCCAGCGAGGACGGGAAGACGATCCGCCTGAAGGCGGTCAACCCGGCGAAGGAGGGCGTCGAGGTGGCGCTGACGGTGGACGGCCCGTTCGCCGTCGGCCGGGCGGTGCTGGAGGTGATCGCCCCCGGGGACGTCAAGGCGCGCAACACGCTGGACGCCACGCGGGCCATCGCCCCGGCGCCCGCGAAGGCGGCGGTGGAGGGAAAGCGGGTTCGTTTCACCCTCCCGCCCCTCTCGGCTGGCGTGCTGGCGCTGCACGGGGAACGATAGCGCGGAGGCCGGCCGGCGGGGCCCCCGGCGCACGCCGGCGCCGTCATCGATCGGGCCCGCCGGGGCCCCTCTCGGGAGGACGCGCCGATGAAGAGGCTCCGCATCGCCGCCGCGCTCGCGCTGGGGCTTGGGACAGGGGGAACGGACGCGGCCGAACCGTCCGCCGCGATCGCGAAGCCCGGCGCGGCCCGCGACGTGACCTTCCTCTCCATCTCCGACACCCATTACGACGCCTTCGAGAACGAGGACCGCAACGACCGCGTTCGCGAGACCGTCCGGCAGATGAACGCCGTCGCGGAGGCGGCGTGGCCGAAGGCGCTCGGGGGCGACGCCGTCCCGAGACCGCGCGGCGTCGTCGCCCTCGGCGACCTCATCGACGACGGCGACCGGAGGCTCCCGCAGGGCGTCCAGGGACCCCGCCAGTGGGCGGCCTTCGTCGCCGACTTCGGCCTCGACGGCACGGACGAACTCCTGAATTACCCCGTCTTCGAGGGCTGGGGCAACCACGACGGGCCGCCCGCCGGCAAGGAAAAATTCGGCTTCAGCACCCAGGCGGAGCTCCGGAAACGGAACGCCACCCGGAAGGAGAAGGGCCTCGTCAAGAATCTGGGGCCCAGCGGGCTCCACTATTCATGGGACTGGGACGACGTCCACTTCGTCCAGCTCGGCCTCTATCCCGCCGACCGCCAGCATGAAAAGATCAAGTACTCGCCGGTCTGGCACGACCCGCAGGGGGCGCTGACCTTCCTGAAGGAGGACTTGGCGCAGGCGGTCGGGACGAGCGGGCGGCCGGTGGTGCTGATGAGCCACTGCGGGTTCGACACGGACTGGTGGCACCCGGACGACTGGAAGGCGGTCTACGACGCGATGAAGCCGTACCGCGTGGTCCTGTATCTGTACGGACACACCGGCACGGGCGTCCAGGAGTGGGCCCCGCAGGGGGAACCGCGCAAGTGGCTGTGCATCAACGACGGCCACGGGGACGTCGGCTTCTTCGTCGTGCAGATCCGCGGGGAGACGATGCGCTTCGCCTACCGCCTGCGGGCGAACGCGAACTGGGGGTGGAAGTTCGAGAAAGCGGTGGCGCTGGCGCCGGCGCCCCCATGAGCCTGCGGACCGGCCCGGCGCCGCCGTGCGGCTCAACAGGGCGGCGGCATGACGGGGTCGGGCGGCACACCCGAAGGGGAGGGACGGCCGGATGGCGCGCGGTCCGGCGGGTCTTCCGCGGCCGCCGGAACCGGCGCCTCATGACGCGGGGGCGCCTCGACCGCCCGGGCGTCGCCGCGGGGCGGGAAGATCGGGAAGGGCACCCCGTCGCCAAGCAGGAAACCGTCGGGCATCGTCCAGTTCCCCCGCCGAGTACTCGTCTCTCCCCCATGGATCCGCGGGGACGGCGCGGGATACGGGCTTATCAAAAACCGCCGTTCTTGATATACCTGTTGTCCTGGCGGTTGTTTGACGCCCCCGGCGTACCTGACCGGAGGAGGCCCGACATGGAGATCCCGATCGGCCCCTGCACCCTCCGCCTCAAGCTGGGCGACCTCACGAAGGAGGCGGTCGACGCCATCGTCAACGCCGCCAATTCGTCGCTGATGGGCGGCGGGGGCGTGGACGGCGCCATCCACCGCGCGGGCGGACCGGCCATCCGTGCGGACTGCGAGAAGATCGTCGCGAAGATCGGCCGACTCCCCGCCGGCCAAGCCGTCATCACCACCGGCGGCCGCCTCCCCGCCAAGCACGTCATCCACACCGTCGGGCCCGTCTGGGGCGGGGGAACCCGGAAGGAGGACGAGACCCTCGCAAGCGCCTATCGCGAAAGCCTCGCCCTGGCGAAGCGCGAGGGGCTCGACTCCGTTGCCTTCCCGTCGATCAGCACCGGGGCGTACCGGTTCCCGCTCGACCGCGCGGCGGCGGTCGCGCTCCGGGCGGTCCGCGACTTCCTCGCGGCGGAGGGCGCACCGCGGGAGGTGACGTTCGTCCTCTTCGATGCGGCGACGCTGGCCGCCTACGCGAGCGCCCTCGAGCGGCTGCGCGGCTGAAATTGCTTGCAAACGACCCCTCCCTTCCCAATAATGCCGCCTTGCTCCGTCGGGCCGGGAACGCACCCGGCGTCCCCGGCCCGGGGGTGTAGCTCAATTGGTTAGAGCATCGGACTGTCGATCCGAAGGTTGGGGGTTCGAGTCCCCTCACCCTCGCTCAAAAAGGGCGACCGATTCCGCCGGGCGCCCTTTTTGTCCGGTCCCGGCCCGGGGCGAACCGGCATGACTCCCGCCGCCCGCACGCGCCGCGCCGCCCCTCTCCTCCTCGACTTCCGGAACGTGACCGTCCTCAAGGGCTCCGGCCGGCGCGTCCTCGACGCGGTCTCCATCACGGTCCGCGCGGGGGAGAACGTCGCGATCCTCGGCCCCAACGGTTCGGGCAAGTCCTCCTTCATCAAGACGATCACCCGGGAGTTCTACCCCCTCGCCGACGCCCCCGGCTTCGCCTTCCGGATCTGGGGACGCGAGCGGTGGGACGTCTTCGGCCTCCGCAGCCTCCTCGGGATCGTCTCCAACGACCTCCTCCATACCTTCACGACGGAGATGACGGGCCTCGAAGTTGTCCTCTCGGGGTTCTTCAGCAGCGTCGGCCTCTACCGGGCGAACGTGACGCCGGCGATGCGCCGGAAGGCGGCCTCGGTCCTCGACTTCCTCGAGGTGGCGCACCTGCGGGACCGACTCATGACGGAGATGTCCTCGGGCGAGGCGCGCCGGCTGCTGATCGGCCGGGCGCTCGTCCACGACCCGAAGGCCCTCGTCCTCGACGAGCCGACGAACAGCCTCGACCTGCACGCCCGCCTCCGGTTCCGGGAACTGATGCGGAAGATCGCGCGGGCGGGAACGAGCATCCTGCTGGTGACCCACACGCTCGCCGACCTCATCCCGGAGATCCGCCGCGTCGTACTGATGAAAGAGGGACGGTTCGTCGCGGACGGGCCGACGCGCCAGGTGCTCACCGACGGGAACTTGAGCCGGCTCTTCGGGGTTCCCGTGCGGATCCGGCGGCGCGGCGGACGCTACGACCTGACGGGATGAAGGGGCGCCCGGGCGGACCTCCGAGGTATGCGGTCGGGCCCCGGTTCAGGCACCGCCCGTGAGACCGAACCGGCCCCGCCCGCACGGTATCGAGGGAATCGCCATGGACCGATTGACGATCCTCGCGCTCGCCCTGCTCCCCGCGGCCGCGACCGCCGCCGACTGGCCCCGGTTTCGCGGCCCCACCGGCGATGGGATCGCCGCGGCGACGGCCGATCCGCCCCTCACGTGGAGCGAGACGGAGCACGTCGCCTGGAAGACCGCCGTCCCCGGCCGCGGGCGATCCTCCCCGGTCGTCCTCGGCGATCGCGTCTTCCTGACCACCGCCGCCGAGCGCGGCATCGTCCGGACGCGCATCGGATCGGACGACATGCAGACCGCCGAGCACGTCGCGATCGGGACGGTCTGCCTCGACCGGGCGACGGGGGCGATCCTCTGGCACGTGACGCACCGGGAGATCGACCATCCCGACCCCGTCCACTGGCTGAGCAGCTGGGCGACGCCCACGCCCGTCGCCGAGGCCGGCCGCGTGTGGTGCGACTTCGGCACCTTCGGCACGTGGTGCCTCGACGCGAAGACGGGCCAAGCCCTCTGGGAGAAGCGGCTCCCGCTCGACCACCAGGTCGGCCCGGGCAGCTCCCCCGCCCTTGCCGGGAACCGCCTGATCCTGGTCCGCGACGGCCGCGACGTCCAGTACGTGACCGCGCTGGACGCGGCGACCGGCGAAGCGGCCTGGAAAACGGACCGGCCGCCCCTCAAGGCGCCCCACGGCAACATGAAGAAGTGCTTCTCGACGCCGTTGCCGATCCAGGTTGCGGGGCGGGCGCAGGTGGTGTCGGTCGGCGCGCACTGGATCGTGTCGTATGACCCGGCCACGGGACAGGAGCGCTGGCGGGCGAACCACGGGATGGGGTTCTCGATCGGCACGGTCCCCGTCTTCGGCCACGGCAAGGTCTTCTTCGGGACCGGCTGCTTCAAGCCGGCCCTCCTCGCCGTCCGCCCGGACGGCTCGGGCGACGTGACGGCGACCCACATCGCGTGGCGCACCCAGAAGGGGGTGCCCGTCATGTCGTCCCCCGTCCTCGCGGGCGGGGATCTCTACTGGGTCTCCGACGACGGCATGGTGACGTGCGCGGATCCGGAGACCGGCGAGGCGCGCTGGCAGGAGCGGCTCGGCGGCGAGCACCTCGCCTCCCCCGTTCTCGCCGCCGGGCGGCTCTACTTCTGGGGCAAGGAGGGGAAGACCACGGTGGTGAAGCCCGGAAGCGCCTTCGCGAAGCTCGCGGAAAACCGGATCGACGGCGCGATCACCGCGACCCCGGCCGTCGTCGACCGGTCGATCTTCCTCCGGACGGACACGCACCTCTACCGGATCGAGGCGCGTTGACGGGGTCGAGCCGCCAAGTCGCCCCCGCCCCAAGACAAACGGGTGGAACGGCCTGAGCCCTCGCATGAAATACTCCGCCTTCCCGGGATCGGTCGCGTGCGTCCTGGCGGCCGGCGCGTCCGCAACCGCCCTCCCGCCGCGCCTCCCGCCCGTCGCGCTGAAATTCGAGAGTCTCCGGTCGCACGTCGACGCCTTCAACCGCGACGACCGCGAGCTCTACCCGCAGCATATCCCCAACGCCGCCGCCTACGACTTCCTCCGGGAAAACGTCCCCCTCTTCGAGTGCCCCGACCCCGAGATCGTAAAGACCTACTATTTCCGCTGGTGGACGTACCGGAAGCACCTCCAGCGGACGCCCGACGGGTTCGTGGTCACCGAGTTCCTGCCGAAGGTCGGTTGGGCGGGAAAACACAACACGATCAGCTGCCCGGCGGGACACCACTTCTACGAGGGGCGCTGGATCCGCGATCCGCGGTACCTCGACGACTACGCCAGCTTCTGGTTCCGCCGGGGCGGCGACCCGAGACGCTACAGCTTCTGGGCGGCCGACGCGATCCGGGCGCGGACCCTCGCCACCGGCGACGACCGCCTCGCCATCGACCTCCTCCCCGACCTCGTGCGGAACTGGGAGGCGTGGGAGAAGGCCCGGCTCGACGCCAGCGGCCTTTTTTGGCAGATCGACGACCGCGACGGCATGGAGGTCTCGATCGGCGGCAGCGGCTGCCGCGCCACGATCAACAGCTACCAGTACGGCGACGCCCTCGCCATCGCGGCGATCGCGGAACGGGCGGGCCAAAGCGGCCTCGCGGCGGCGTTCCGCGACAAGGCCGCGCGGATCAAGCGGCTCGTCCAGGAGCGCCTCTGGGACCCGGAGGCGCAGTGCTTCAAGGTCCTCCCGCGCGGCGAGGGACAGCGGCTGGCCGACGTGCGCGAGCAGCACGGCTTCACGCCGTGGTACTTCAACCTCCCCGATCCCGACAAGGCCGCGGCGTGGAAGCAGTTGATGGATCCGCAGGGCTTCTTCGCGCCCTTCGGCCCGACGACCGCCGAGCAGCGACACCCGCGGTTCGCCATCGCCTATCAGGGCCACGAGTGCCAGTGGAACGGGCCCAGTTGGCCCTACGCGACGTCGGTCACCCTGACCGCCCTGGCCCACCTCCTCAACGGCCCCCCGCAGAACGCGATCGGGCGAAAGGACTATCTCGAGACGCTCCGGATCTACGCGCGGTCCCACCGGCTGAAGCGCGAGGACGGGTCGGTCGTCCCGTGGATCGACGAGAACCTGAACCCGTTCACGGGCGACTGGATCTCGCGGACGCGGCTGAAGGCGTGGAAGAACGGGACATGGGACGCGGCCAAAGGCGGCGAGGAGCGGGGCAAGGATTACAACCACTCGACCTTCTGCGACCTCGTGATCACCGGGCTCGCGGGGCTGCGCCCGCGCCCCGACGGCCTCGTCGAGGTCAACCCGCTCGTCCCCGACGAGGCCTGGGACTGGTTCGGCCTCGACGGCGTCCCCTACCACGGCCATTCGCTCACGATCCTCTACGACCGGACGGGCGCGCGGTACGGGAAGGGGCAGGGCCTGCGCGTGCTGGCGGACGGGAAAGAGATCGCGGCGGCGGAGCGCCTGGGCCGCGTCACCGGCCCCCTTCCGCACCCGTGATCCCGCGGCGCCCGGCGCGCCACGCATCTCGCACGCCCCGGCATCGCGTCCCGCGCCGACCCGATGCTCACGGGATCGGCCCCTGGCCGGGCGACGCCGCGTCCGGGCGACCGGCCGGCGGGTCTCCCGCCGGGCCGCGGGGATCGGCCATGGGACCGGTCCCCGCCGCCAAGCGGGGCAGCCGCCACTCGAACCGGATGGCGAGAAGCCGGATGCCGGTGGTGACGCCCATGGCGGCCAGGAACCCGGCGAGCGGCGGGGCGCCCAGCCGCTCGACGGCCATGAGGGCCGCGGCGCCGATCATGACCGGTGTCACGTAGAGCTCATTGGCCAGAACCAGCGTGTCCTTCCGGATGACCAGGTCCCGGACCACGCCCCCCGCACAGCCGGCGACGGTCGCCACGAGCAGAACGGAAAGCGGGTGGATCCCCGGGGTGTGCCAGGCGACGCTCGCCGTGATGGCCGAGAAGACGCCCAGGCCGAGGGCGTCGAAGGACTTGAAGAGACGCTCGCGGCGGGAGACGGAGGCCGGGAAGAAGAAGGTGACGACGGTGGCCAGGAGAATGACGGCGGGGTAGCCGCCGTCGCGAAGCATCGCCACGTCGCGGTTGAGAACGACGTCGCGGAAGACGCTCCCGCCGGCGGCGGTGGCGGCGGCGAGAATGAGCATGCCGACGATGTCGGGCCGCCGGTCGGCCGCCCGAAGGGCGCCGGAGAAGGCGAAACTGGCCGTGCCGACCAGGTCGACGGCGTAAAGGACAGTGTCGAGCGGGAAGGCCATGGTCCGGTCGCCGGGGCCGCGCGCGTGCGTCGGCGTGCGTTTAACATAGCATATTTCCGTGCATCATAAAGGATTATTCGGCCCCGAGGACCGCGGCCGACGGCCCGCCCCCCCCGTTTGCTGTGGACTTCCGCTTCCTCGCGGCCTATCATCGCCGGACGTCGCGGCCTCCCGGATCGGACCCGATTCCATGGATTACGACGCCATCGTCGCCCCGCGCCTGCGGCGCCTTCCTCCCTACGTCTTCGCGCGCGTCAACGAGGCGAAGACCCGCCTGCGGCGCGAGGGGAAGGACGTCCTCGACTTCGGCATGGGCAACCCGACCGACCCGAGCCCGAAGCCGGTCGTGGAGAAGCTCGTGGAGGCGGCCCGGAACCCCCGCAACCACCGGTACTCCGTCAGCGCCGGGATCCCCGGGCTGCGCCGCGAGATCGCGCGGTACTACCAGCGGGAATGGGACGTGGCGATCGACCCGGCGACGGAGGCGATCGTCACCATCGGGTCGAAGGAGGGGCTCTCCCACCTCTGCCTGGCGATCCTCGGCGCCGGGGACACCGTGATCGTCCCCACCCCCGCCTACCCGATCCACATCTACGCGGCGGTCTTCGCGGGGGCGAGCACGATCGGCATTCCCATGGAGAGCGAGGAGACGCTCCTCCGGCGGATCGTCGAGCTGATGTCCACCCTCGCCCCGAAGCCGAAGGTCCTCCTGCTCAGCTTCCCGAACAACCCCACGACGAAAACCGTCTCGCCGGCCTTCTTCCAGGAGATCGTGGCGATCGCCCGCCGCACCGGCCTGATCGTCGTCCACGATTTCGCCTACGGCCGGACGGTCTTCGACGGCTACCAGGCCCCGAGCTTCCTGCAGGCCCCGGGCGCGAAGAACGTCGGCGTCGAGTTCGGGACGCTCTCGAAGAACTTCAACATGGCGGGCTGGCGGGTCGGCTACTGCGTCGGCAACGAAACGGTCATTCGCGCGCTGGCGAAGATCAAGAGCTACTACGACTACGGCATCTTCCAGCCGGTTCAGATCGCCTCCGTCATCGCCCTGCGCGAGTGCCGGGACTTCGAGGCGCGGCAGGCGCAGGTTTACCAGGAGCGCCGGGACGTCCTGTGCGACGGCCTGACGCGGATCGGCTGGCCGGTCGAGAAGCCGCGGGCGACCATGTTCGTCTGGGCGCCCATCCCCGAGCCCTACCGCGCCCTCGGCTCGATGGGCTTCGCCATGAAGCTGTTGGAGGAGGCCCATGTCGCCGTCTCCCCCGGCATCGGGTTCGGGGAGGACGGAGACGGGTTCGTCCGTTTCTCGCTGATCGAGAACCGGCACCGGACGCTCCAAGCGATCCGCCAGATCCGAAAGGCCCTCTTCCCGGCCACAACCGACCCCTCCGCCGGGCCGAAGCGCGCCCGGCGGGCGGCGGACCGGGACAAGATCGATTAAGTCCTTTCCGCGTCACGCCGGTCCGGCGCCCCCCATCTTGGTAGACGGGAACGGGGTCGCCGCTGCCCGCTCAACGCCTTGAATTAATTGGATTTCCGCCCCCGCATGAGATATGTTCCCGAATACCGGGGGCGGTGACTGGGGATTGCGATGCCGTACCGACGCACGACAGGGGCGCTCCCGTTGCATCCCGCCCGTTCCGCGGCAGGCGTCGTCTTCTTCCTCTTCGCTTCCCTCGCAAGCCTTCCGGCCGACGACTGGCCCGCGTTCCGGGGCGGTCCGTCCCGCTCCGGCGTCGGGGCCGAGTCCCTGCCCCCGCCTTTTACGCCCCTCTGGAGTGCGCCGGTCGAGGGGCGCTTGCTCGCCCCGCCCGTCGCCGCCGGCGGGCGCGTCTTCGCCGGCACCGACGCGGGGCGCCTGATTGCCTTTGACGCGGCCGACGGGCGTCCCCTCTGGGCCTTCGCCATGGACGGGCCGATCGAGGGGGCCCCGGCCGTCGACGCCGGCATCGTCTTCATCGGCTCCCTCGGGGGCGACCTCTGCGCCCTTCGGACGGGGACGGGCGGGTTGCTCTGGCGCGTCCGCCACGGGGGCGCGCAGGAAAGCTCCCCGCTCGTCCTGGCCGACCGGGTGATCGTGGCGGTCGGCCGCCCCTCCCGCGCGCTGCACGCCTACTCGAAGCAGGAGGGAACCCTCTGCTGGGACTTCGCGCCCCGCCACCCGATCGACTCGTCCGGGACGCGCGTCCGCGCCGGCGGGCGCGACGTCGTGGTCGCCGGCGACGCCGGCGGCGTCTGGTCCGTCATCGACGCCGTCGCAGGCCCGGCCCCGGGCCGTTTCGCGCAGTGGAGCCTCCGCCTCCCCACCGGCCAGCGCGCCCCGACGGCGGCCGCCTCCGCGGCGGACGGGCGCTTCGCCGTCGCCCCGGGCGGCGCGGATCGCCGGGTCTACCTCCTCGACGCCGCCGCGCATACGGTCTCCCGGCGCATCGCCCTGCCGCCGGCGGACGCCGCCGCCGAAGCGGCGGCTGCCGGCGACTTCGCCGCGATGCTCGAGCTGCCGGCGGACATCCCTGAACGGATTTTCGGCGGCGACGCGGAGGAAACCGCCGCGGCGCTGGACCTCGCGGAGCTTTTGCTCGGCCGCCCGCTCGACGCCCTGCGCGACGCCCTCGCGAACGCCGCCGCCGCCGAGGCCTTCCCCCCCGTCTTCGACGGTCGCACGCTTTTCGTCCTCCGCCGGGAGCGGAGGGGAACGGACGACGTTCTCGTCCTGAGCCGGGCCGATGCGGACTCCGGCACGATCCTTTCTGGGTGGGTCTCCGACCCGGTTTCCGGGCCGGTCTCCGCGCCCATCCTGGCCGGCGGCCGGCTGATCCTGGCGGCGGGAAGCGACCTGTGGATCTTCGACCCGGCGACGCTGCACGCGGGCCCTGTCGACCGCCTCGCCCTGCCGGCCCCCGCCGCGGCTTCTCCGGCCGCCTCCGACGGCCGCCTGTTTGTCGCCGGTGCCGACGGCGTCCTCCGCGCCTTCGCCGCGTCGAACCGCCCCCCCGGCGCCCCGGGGCGGCTCGAGCCGGCCGGCGGAGTGAACGTCGCGAGCCATTACCCGTCCCTCCGCTGGTCGCAGGCCGCCGACCCCGACGCGGCCGATGCGCCGGATACGCTGACGCCCCTTCTGGAGTACCGAGTCGACCTCGGCGCGGCGCTGAACAACGGGATCCCGCCCGCCTTGGACGGGGATGCCCGCGTCGTCCGCCTCGCCCTGCCGCCCGGGACGACAAGCCATGCTTTCGCCTCGCCGGTCCCCGCCAACGCGCGCGTCGTCTGGCGGATCCGAGTCCGCGATGCCGCCGGCGCGCTCTCGCCGTGGAGCGAAACCGAGTCGTTCATCGTTCAGCACGACCCCGACCCGCCCTCCCCCCCCTCCGGCCTCTCCGTCCTCCCGCTGGACGGCGCCGTCCAACTTGCCTGGACGGCCAGCGCCAGCCCGGACGTCGTCGGTTACAACGTCTATCGACAGGCCGGGGGAACAGGCTTCGCGCAGGCCGAGGTCGCGCGTCTGGGGATCGTGACGGCGATGGTCGCGAACGGCCTCACGAACGGGGCCGCCGTCGACTTCCTGGTCACGGCGGTGGACGGCGCGGGGAACGAGAGCGCGGGGGTGCTTGTCACCGCGACGCCCCGGCCGGACATCCTGCTGGCGGGACGCGACGGGTTCCTGTCGGTGCAGCAGGCGGTCGATGCCGCCGCGCCGGGGGAGACCGTGGAGCTCGGGCCGAAGACCTTCCGCGTGGCGGGCGGGCTGGTCCTCAAGGGCGGCGTCTCGCTCCGCGGCTACGCGCCCCACTTGACCGTCCTCGACGGGCAGGGCGCCCCGGCCGTCCTCCGGCTCGCGGGCACCGCCGCGGACGGGCGGGTCGCGGTCGAGAACCTGACCCTCACCGGCGGCGCCGCGGGCATCGACACGGGCGACGCCGACGTGCGCCTGCGCAACCTCCAGATCGTCCAGATCGCAGGCCCCGGGATCGTGACCGGCTCGATGGGCGCGGTGGACGGGGCCTTCCTCACGGTGGCCGACAACGCGGGGGACGGGATCGTCGCACGAACGCCGCTGGCCGCCTTCCGCGGGATCATCGCGGCCCGGAACGGGGGCGCCGGCCTGGCCGGCCGGCCTGATGCCGCCGTCACCTACAGCGCCTTCTTCGCCAACACCCTCGGCCCGGCTTCCCCGGGGATCGCGATCGACGACACCCCCGGGGCTCCCCCGCGCGGCAATCGGTCCATCCCCATGGCCTTCCGCGACCCCGCGTCATTCGACTACCGGGAACGGACCGGGGACGCCGCCGTCGATGCCGCGGACCCGGACGACCCGTGGGACGAAGAGCCGGAGCCGAACGGCCTGCGCGCGAACCAGGGGGCCTTCGGCAACACCCCCTATGCCGCGAAGTCGCTCGTCCTCCCGTCCTCGAAAGCGGACGACGGAATCGTCCCGGAGGAGGGGGATGCCGGTCGACCGCTTTGCTTTGTGGCCGCCTCGGGGAGCAACGGGACGAACGGCCGTGTTGCCCCGACTGGGATCGCGATGCTGTTGCTCGCCGCCGGCTTCGCCCTCCGCCGGCGCGCGTAACCCCCTCTCCCCCCCCGCCACCCTCCTTGCGCCTCGCCGCACGACACATTTATGTACACGCATGTCGCAAGATCCACCGTTCGCCGTCCCGCCCGGGTTCCCGCGATCCACGGGATCCCGCCGTCTCGCCCGCCCATCGCTTCCGCTTGCGGCTCATGAGGTTAAGTCGCACCCTCACCCCCCTTCCTAACCGGCGGGGCCCCTGCTGTGGCATGCTGTTTGCTTTATGGCCCTTGTTCCTCCATTCAAGGGATCCGTCATGCGCGTAGACCGCAGGCTTGTCCCGGTGATCCTGGCCCTCCTCCCCGGAGTACCGACCGCCGCCGGAGCGGAGGTGGAGGAACTCGCACCCGCCGGCGCCCAACCCGCAACGCCGACCAAGAGCCCCGAGATCGTCGTCGAGGGCGTCTCGCCGCTGAAGCCCCTCGAGGTCTTCAACGCCCCTTACAGCGCCGAGGTCGTCGGCGCCGAGACGATCCAGGGCGAGCAGCAGGCGCGCACCGTACCCGACATCCTCAAGGAGGTGGTCGGCGCCTCCGTCCAGAAAACCTCCCCCGGCCACGGCGGCTCCCCTTACATCCGCGGCTTCACCGGCTACCGCAACCTCCTCCTCATCGATGGCATCCGCCTCAACAACTCGGTCTTCCGCGATGGGCCCAACCAGTACTGGAACCTCCTCGACGCGTTCGTCATCGACCGGCTGGACGTCATCCGGGGCTCCAGCTCGGTGATGTACGGGAGCGACGCGATCGGCGGGACGGTCTACACCCACACACGGGAGCCGGAACCCGCCGGCCCCGGTGTCCAGGCCGGGGGACGCACCTACTTCCGGTACGGGAGCGCGGACGACTCGTACACCGTCCGCCAAGAGGCCTCGGGAAGCCTCGGCAACGCCGGCGCCCTGATCGGCATGACCTACCGGGACTTCAACGACATCGACGGCGGCCGCCACCTCGGCCTGATGCCGAACACGGGATACGACGAGTATGACGCCGACGCGAAGGTCGTCTACCGGCCCGACGAGCGCTCGAAGCTCGTCCTCGCCTTCCAGCGCGCCCGGCAGCACGACGTGCCCCGCACGCATCGCACCGTCGACTCCCGCACCTGGCACGGGACGTCGCCGGGCCACTTCCCGCACGAGGACTACGAGGAGGACCGGGACTTGGTCTATCTCCAGTACCATGCGACGTTCGAGGACGGCGCCATCGACTCCCTGAAGGCCAGCCTCTCCTACCAGTCCTTGTCCGACAGCATGGACCGCCTGCTGGACACGGGCGTGCGGGAGGTCCGCAACCTGACGGTGAACACGCCCGGCTTCTGGATCCAGGCGGGGAAGCAGACCGACCTCGGCTACGTCACGGCCGGCATCGACGGCTACCACGACCGGGTGCGATCCAACGGGCACAACTGGACCGCTGGCGGCGCGTATGTCTGGTTCGACCGCGGCGACGTGGCGGACGCCTCGACCTACGACCTTCTCGGCGTCTTCCTCCAGAACGAGATCGCGATCGGGGACCTGGATGTGACCCCCGGCATCCGTTTCAGCCGAGCCTGGGCCCGTGCGGACCAGGTCGACCCGAACCCCGGCGATGCCGTCCCCTTCGATGACCTGGACGAGACCTACCAAGCGGTGACCGGCAGCCTGCGCCTGCTTTATCATCTCGACCCGCACTGGAACCTGGCCGCCGGCTGGGGAATGGGGTTCCGCGCCCCCACGCTCGACGACACCACCGCGATCAAGCTGAACATGTCCGGCACGATCGACCTGCCCAGCATCGACCTCGACCCGGAGACCGCCCACACCTTCGACCTCGGGTTCCGGACCCGCTATGACGACGTCGAATTCAGCGCCTTCGCCTTCTACACGATCCTCGACGACTACATCCGGCGCGTCCCGGCCGGCACCTACAGCGGGTTCCCCGCCCGGACGAAGGAGAACTTCGGCGGCGGCTGGGTCTACGGCTACGAGATCGCGGGACTCTGGCGGTTCGCGCCGGACTGGCTCGTCCGCGCCGACGTCGGCTACGCCGAGGGCGAGGCGGAGGATCTCGTGAACGGCGACAAAAAGATGATGCCGCTCAGCAAGGTCGGACCCCTCATCGGACACCTCGCCCTCCGGTGGCAGCTCCCGGAGCGGGGCCCCTGGGTCGAAGGGGTCATGACCGTCGCCAACCACCAGAAGCGGCTCTCGCAGGACGATCAGACCGACACCCAGCGGATCCCGCCCGGAGGCACGCCCGGCTATGCCATTTTCGGGCTCCGCGGCGGCTACCGCGTCTGCGAGTACGCCGCCGTCAGCCTCGCCATCGAGAACATCACGAACCGCGACTACCGCATCCACGGCTCGGGCCAGAACGAGGCGGGGACGAACGTGCTCCTGGCCTTTGACGTGACGTACTGACCTGCCGATGGAGCGGCGGAATGCCGGGGCGTGAGGCGGGACCGGCGCTGGGTACAATGCCGCCTCCCGCCTTCGTCCTCTTGCGAAACGATGGACGTCACCTCGTGCACCCGATCGGCACCGCGTCGGGCTTCGGCGTGGTGCGGTCGCCGCAGATCCGGGCGAGCATCCTCGTCCCGACGTGGGACAACCCCGATCGACTCCTATCGGATCGGGGTTGTCCGGCCCCAAGGAGGCCGGCTCATGCGTGGCCGTCCAACCCCCTCCAACGGCTGTTGGCCTCGATCGTCGCGAGAGGATCTCCGCGCGCCGGTCGCCCTTGTCGCTGTCGGCGAAGCGCGGATACTCGGCGCCAGATAGAAGGCAGTCTGGCTGCCGATGTCGGAGGTTGCGCGACGAACCGGGCGGGAAAGACGCCTGAGGGGCGGCACGCCCGTGCCGCCCGCGATCGTGCATCCGATGAAAGAGCAAAGTGTGGGGGGGAGGAAGGAGGCACAGGATTGAGGCAATGTTACGTAAAGTAACACCGCACGACGGGAACGCCGAGGGCCGGATTTGCCATAACTTCTTTCGGGTAGGCGACTTGCGCGAATCTTGAAAGTGTGGCACGGGATTTGCTTATACACCGCCTGCCGTTGCTCCGCTCTCCCGGCGGAGTGGGAAAGGGCTACGCCGGGGGGCGCGGGGCGCGGCAAAACACCGGCCGGTCAGGGTCGTGGGGCGCTCCCGGCGCGCGCGGCGCGCCGCGGGAGATAGGGAGAGGGTGTATCCCGTACCCCTCCGCGCCCGCCCCGCCCCTGATGGGGGCGGGGTGTCGGCGGGGGAAACGGCGCGACGAATGCTGTCGAGCAAACGCCCGATCCTGGCATGTGCGGTAGGTCGGCCCATGACAACCCCTCCGCCTCCCACGGAGTGTAACTGACCCCCAATCCATCGTCAGATGACTTTCTGTTAAGCCAAAAGTGTGGGGTAACTTGAGCGCGGTCCCGCGCTTGACTCCCCGGAGGGGCGTGAGAGAATGGCGGCAAGCCCCGCCATTCAGGATGCCCTGCATGATCCGCCAGCCCCTCCTCCACCCGCGCGACGAGATCCTCCACACCATGGATCGCATCTACCGCTACCGGATGACCACCACCTCCGGCGGCAATCTCTCCGTCCGCGACGAGACCGGCGCGGTCTGGATCACCCCGGCGCGGATCGACAAGGGCAGCCTCGGCCGGGGGGACATCGTCTGCGTCCACCCGGACGGCCGCGTCGAGGGACGCCACCGCCCCTCCTCCGAGCTGCCCTTCCATCAAGCGGTCTACGCCGCGCGCCCCGACGTCCGCGGCATTGTCCACGCGCACCCCGTGGCCCTCGTCGCCTTCAGCGCCGTCCGACGCACGCCCGATACCCGTCTCTTCCACCAGGCCCGCCACGTTTGCGGCGAGGCGGGTCTGGCCCCCTACGCCCTCCCCGGCAGCGACGCCCTGGCCCGCGCCATCGCCGACACGTTCCGCAAGGGTTTCTCCTGCGTCCTCCTCGAGAACCATGGCGTCGTCACCGCCGGCGCCTCCCTCACCGAGGCCTTTCAGCGATTCGAGACCCTCGAGTTCACCGCCAAGACCGCCATCAAGGCCGGGCTCCTCGGGCCGGTCCGCATTCTCGACGACGCCAGCTTGGCCTTCCCGAAGGCCCACGCCGCCCCCCTCCCCTCCTTCCGCCCCGGCGAGCCGTCGACCCGCGAGAAGGAGCTCCGCCGCCAGCTCTGCGACTTTGTCCGCCGCGGCTACCAGCAACGTCTCCTCATCAGCACCGAGGGGAGCTTCTCCGCGCGCCTCGACGCCGACGCCTTCCTCGTCACCCCCTACTCCGCGGACCGCGCGGCCCTCGAGCCCGAGGAGATCGTACTCGTCCGCGGCGGCGCGGCGGAGGAGGGGAAGACGCCCAGCCGGGCTGCCCGCAACCACCGCGCGATTTACGCCCGCCACTCCGCCGCCGGTGCCGTCGTCAACGCCTACCCCGTCAACGCCACCGCCTTCAGCGTCACCGGCTCGCCCCTCGACACCCGCACCATCCCCGAGAGCTACCTCCTCCTCCGCGATGTCCCCCGCATCCCCTTCGACCGCATCTTCGGCGACGGCGCCGCCCTGGCCGCCGCCGTCGGCCCCGATCACCCCGCGGCGTTGCTGGAGAACGACGGCGTCCTCGTCGTCGGCTCCGACGTCCTCGACGCGTTCGACCGGCTGGAGGTGCTGGAATCGACCGCCGAGGCGCTCATCAATGCCCGACCGCTCGGCGCCCTCTCGCCGATGTCGGACGCCTCGATCGCGGAGCTGCGGCGGGTCTTCCTGAAGGCGTGACGGCGACAGACGGCGCGGCATACGCGGCCGCAGCGCCGTTTGTTGCAGGCCCGGGACGGTCCCATCGCGACCTCCGGAGCCGGCCACAATCCTGACAATTGTCCACATCCTGCCTAATGTGACATTCGTCTTGAAATCCATCGCGCCGCCCGCTACGATCTCCGAAGGCCCATGGAATATTCCCTCGGAGGCACCTCATGACGTCCCGCGCCCTTCGCCCCGCCCTCGTCCTCGTCCTGGCGGCGGCCGTCGCCGGCTGCAAAAAGGACGACGACCCCGTTCCTACCGCCGACCCCGATCACCCCACCGAGTCCTTCTTCGTCTTCGTCGACGGCACGAACGGCAACCCCGCCGGCGCCGGTACCCGCGCCGACCCCCTCGACGCCATCCCCGACGGTATCGCCCGGGCCAAGGCCTCGGGCAAGGCCGTCTGCGTCGCCGAGGGGCTCTATACCGTCGACAGTAGCGCCGGCCCGCCGCTGGCGATCGACGGCGCCGTCAGCCTCTACGGCGGCTATCGCAACACCGCCGGCGCATGGTCCCGCGACATCGCCGCCTATCTCACCACCCTCGGCGACGCCGCGGTCGCCGACGGCGTGACCTTGCCCCTCTGCGCCGTGGCCTGCGACTACGGCGCTGCCGCCGGCACGCCCACGATCGACGGCTTCGCCTTCGCCGGCGCCGCCGCCGGCACGAGCGGCACCTGCCTGCGCGTCACCAACGACTCCTCCGTCACCCTCTCCCACTGCACCTTCACCCTCGGCGCCACCGCCACCGCCTACGCGGTCCACGGACACAGCCACATCGTCCGTGCGACCGGCACGATCACCCTGCACCACTGCGCCATCTCCGGCGGCGGGGGGACGTCCGTCGAGGCGATCCTCGTCTACCGCTACAACCTGTCTCTCTCGAATGTCGAGATCTCGGGGCTTTCCGCCACCAACCGTGTCTGGGCCGTCGACATCGGCTACGGCGCCTTTACCGTGAGCGACTGCAACATCGACGCCACGTCGACCGCCGCTCCCAACGAGTCGCGCGGCCTCTACATCAACGAGTGCTTCCCCTACACCGTTACCAACAGCGTCATCCGGGGGGGCAAGGGGACGAGCAGTTGCAAGGCCCTCGAAATCATGGACACGGAGCTGATCGGCGGCCCCTGCCTCATCCAGAATAACCTCATCGACGGCGGCAGCGGGGCGACCACCATCGGCATCGAGCTCGGATGGGCCGAGGTCTTCCCCTCCATCGTCGGCAACTCCTTCGCCGGCTCGGGCACGACCGCCCGCTACGGCATCTACGAGAACGCCAACATCGCCGAGCCGGTCCTGGTCGCCAACAACGTCTTCGCCGCCGCCCTCGCCGACCCCGGCAACAACCGCTACCTCTACCGCGACTACTCCGGCGGCACCCAGCACCTCATCGGCGACGCGGCCACCCTCAACGTCATCGACGAGGCCCCGCTCGACTACAACCCTGCCGGCTCCGTCTACGGCAACACCGTCGCGCCGTGACCGGGCGGGCACAAAGCCCCCCCCTCAGGACCCCGGCCGGGGAGTCGTCGCCCGCTTCGCGATTTCGCGCCGGGGAAACCGCTATCGCGACATACCCCTCCCGACCGATCCGTCGGCGTCCGTCCCGCAAGGGCGGCCCCGCTTGGTGTCGGACGCCCGCAGACAACATGATATCCCCGTTGCGGCAGCCTCGCACGCAGCTGGTGAAACTTTCAAAATGCCGTGTTATCGGCTAAGGTATGTACGTCCTGATGAGGCGGGCTGGAGTCGATCGCTCGGGGGGCTGCGCGAAGAACCTTATCGAAACGGTCTTCTTCGATGCTCCCGGGAAGGAGTTCTTCCGGCACGGGGACTTCTATGCGAAGGAAGAGATCCGGTCCACGTGGGAAGAGCTTGGGTTGGACTTCAGTCCGTGGAAATGCTGGTCGGGAAGGTGGACGATGAGCGCGTATTCGTGCCTCCCCGCGGCCATCGGCGCGGCGGCGGATCCGGCTGCGCTCCTCGGGCGGATGCGGCCCCGGGTCCGCGGGATGCCCGGCATACACGCAAAAAAAGCACCGGCCGACCTGCAATATCTGCCCGCCCTTCTCCCTCCTGGACGAGGAGGGGCTCGTTATCGACCCGGCGACCGGCGTGAACGCGGACAAGCCCTACTCGCCGGCGAAGACCTGCGGGAAGTGCCACGACTACCGCGGACGTTCTACGGCCCGGACCGACGGGACCGGAACCATTGCGGTATCCTGGAGGCGATGGGCTATGACGATAAGCCCATGGAGCCTTCCCGTCCCGTCCTCACGAAGTAAGGCTTCCGGGTCCGGACGCGGGGCATGAGGCGGTCGGTGACAGGACCTCCGCGGATTGATGGAGCGCTTTCGGGTGGTTCCCGCCGAGGCGGCCGAAACATGATCCTCCTGGTTGTTTTGTCGTTGGCCCACGTACAGGCCGCCTCGCAGGTCGGGCAAACGGAGGGGGCCTGGGAGTCGTGGAGCGATGGCTTGAAGAACCTGCCCGTGGGGCCCTTCCGGCTGGACATCGGGGGCGAGGTTCGCCTCCGGTTCGAGGACCAGAGCCATTTCGATGTGCGAGGCTACCGGCCAGGGACGCGGGACCGGCTGTTGCTGACGAGGTTCATGCTGGACCTCAACCTCCGCCTCGAGGAGGACATCCGGGTCTTTATGCAGTGGCGCGACGCGCAGGCGATCGATTCAGATCTTGATTCGGACGACTTCCCGAAGAACAACCCAATCCAGGATACGATGGACATCCGCCAGGCGTTCGCCGAGTGGCTGCATGTCGGAGGGAGCCCGGTCGGGATCAAGATGGGACGACAGCAGATCTCCTACGGCGACCAGCGGGTGTTCGGCCCGGGTCTCTATGGGAATACGGGGCGGTATGTCTGGGACGCCGCCATGCTGAAGATCGACACCGACGCCTTCCTGCTGGATCTCTGGGCGGGTCGATACATCGAAAATCGGCCGGACGTCTGGCCGAACCGGAATTTCCACGATCCCTCGACCCTCGTCGCCTATGGGACGGCCAAGGGGTTGCCGGTCCGCCTGGACGCTTTCTATGCCTTCAAGTACGATGATCGCGGCGAGACGAGGGGGGAAGCGGGGCCGGGCTACTTGCGGTCTCACGCGTTGGGGCTCCAATCGCAAGGGACGCTGGCGGAGCCCTTCGATTACACGGCGACGCTCGTCTGGCAGGGGGGGAATTACGGTGACGACCGGCTGGAAGCGTGGGGGGCGAATGCCGGCCTGGGAGCGACGCTTCCCTTGCCCTGGGAGCCGCGGTGGGGTGCCCAGTTCACCTGGGGATCGGGGGACCGCGATCCGAACGACGGCGTCCACGGCACGTTCGACGGGGTTTGGGGGGGGGCCGACATCAATTTCTACGGCGATCTCAACCTGTTCTATTGGGCCAACCTCCGGGACTACGAGGTGGACCTTCACTTGCGGCCCTGCAACGGGCTTCGCCTCTTCCTGGAATGCCATCTTTTCACGCTGGACGAGCCCCGGGACGCGTGGTACACGACGGGGTTGAGGCCGCTGCGGCGAGACGTTACGGGCCATTCGGGAATGGTCCTCGGCTCCGAGGTCAATCTTCGAGCGGTGTATTCGCCGTTCCAGGGATTCGAATGCATGGTCGGGTACGGATACTTTTCCCCGGGCTCGTTCGTCCGCCGGACGGGACCGGACGAGGCGGCGCAGGGAGGGTTCTTGCAGATCCGGTACACATTCTGAGGCGGGAAGATTCCCATCTGGTGGCCGGGGTCCGGCCGTCGAAAGCGGCGGAGCTGCGAAGGCGTTCGATCGACAACAGAACAGAAGCCGCCGAGGGCGCCTGCCCCTCCGGCGGCTCCCGCCCCCGGCGTCCCAAGAATTCCCCGGCGGAGGAAAAGGCGCGCGGGGGGGGCTTCCCGGTGGATCGCGTGTGCGTCCCCCGGGCCTACTTCGCGTCCAGCGTTTTCTCCGGCTCCGACTTCGGGATCAGGCGGACCCCGATGCCCAGGCAGGCCGGGCATCGCGTCGCCACCCGACGCGTCGCCAGTCCCGTTCCCCCGCACGCGGCGCACGGCGCGTCCTCGTAGAGCGCCTCGAATGTCGGCGGCTCGACCGGCCCGCGGCATGTGAGCCCCTTGCACTCCACCTGCCCGGTCTCCTTGCACTTCGTGCACTTCACGTCGCGGATCGTCCCCTGCGATTTGCACGTCTCGCACGGGAAGGTCCCCCGCAGCGTCATCAGCCGCCCCGACCCCTCGCAACGGGGGCAGAGGATATCGACCTTCCGTTTCCCGCGGCAGACGGGGCACCGGACCTGATGCGTGCCGTTGCAGGCCGCGCAGGGCATCCGCTTTCGGAGGGCCTCGGCCACGGCCGCGGCGTGCGCCCGCTGCGCCGCCGTCCCCGGCCCCTTCGCCGCCCCCTGCCACGCCGCCAGCGCGCGCCGCCAACCCGTCTGCCGCGCGAAGACATCCCGCAACTGGAGGTGCGCGACCAAGTAGGCGGCGCCGAAGTCCCGGCCCCGGTCGTGGTCTTTCCGCAGTTGCGCGACGCCGAGGTCGTACATCGCCGACTCCATCCACGCCGCGTGGTCCCGCGCGGCCAACCCCCCGGGCGGTCCCCAGATGTCGGCATAGGCCGACTTCTCGAAGCCCAGCGCCTTGGCGCACGCGCCGGCCGCGTCCGGCGGGGCGGGCGGCGCGGCCGCGAGCGCCGCCGCCAAGTGGCCCGCCGCAAGGCGCTCCAGCGCTTCCCCCTTTCCCCCCAAGGCCTTCAGCGGATCCGCCAGCGCCCGCGCCGCCGCCAAGTGCCCCTCCGCCGCCAGCGTCGGCGCCCCGGCGATCCCCCCCGTCGCCAGCCAGTCCGACGCCGCCGCCCCGGCCTCCGGCGGCAGCTCCGGCTCCTCCCGCAGGAACAGGAGCGCCGCGGACGCCAGGTCCCCCAGCGCCCCGCGCCCCCGCGCCGCTTCGAACGTTTTCTCCGCCTCCCGACGCGCCGCCGGGTCGCTCCGCTTCGCGCCGTCCGCCAGCACCGCGAAGGCCTTCTCCAGCGCCGACGGCTCCGGCGGCGGGGCCGCCTGTTCCGGCGCCGGGGCCGGCCGCGGCGCCGGGGCCGCCGCCGCGGCCTTCGCCGGCGTCGCCGCCGCCGTCACCCCGCTCCCGATTCGCTCCCGGATCAGCCGCATCAGTTGCGAAATCTGCACCAAGCTCTGGTCCAGGTCCGCGTACCGGTCCTCGGGGAACAGGTCCCGCGCCTCGGCGTACGCCTCCCGGGCCCGGCTCGCCTTCGCCAACGCCTCCTTCATCCGCGCCCCCTGCGCGGCGAGATCCGGGACCTTCAGCGCCTCCTGGTAGAGCGCCTTGGCCGCCTCCACGTCCCCCGTCCGGTCCCCGAGCAGCTCCGCGGGCGTCTTCAGCCGCGCCTTCACCTCGTCCTTCCCGAACACCAGCTCCTGCCCCTCCACCCGGATCGCCACCGTCTCCTTCTTTTCCGAGACGTCCCCCGAGAGTTTCCGGCCGTCCCGCAGCACCAGCACGTCCGCCCCCGCGGCGGCCGCCGCCAGCACACCCGCCAGCCCCAGGACGATCCGGCCCGTTCCCGTGCCCATCCTTGTCCCTCCGCGGCCCGCCCGCCCCGGCGCCCCTTCACCGCTGGCGCTCGAAATAGACGTCGAACCGCTGCCGCATCGCCGCTTGGAAGTACGTCCCCGCCAGGATGTCCTTTCCCGTGTCGTGCAGCAGATCGTAGGTGCATCCCGGGTACCCTGTGTCGTCGAGCTCGATGAAGACCCGCGTGCGGGTCCCGTCCCGCGTCGCCCGCGCCCGGGCGACGTGAATCGGGCGCGGGTTGAGATAGGACGCCTCGAGCGTCCCGTCCGCCGCCACGCCCCGGATCTCGAGCACGTACCCCCCGTCGGGCCGCAGCCACCGGCCGCGGATTGCGGCGAAATCCGGGCTGCCGCCCCCGCCCTCTTGGACAAGGATCACAACGAGAATCACAAGCACCACCGCCCCCAGCCCGATCGCCAAGGTCTTCACCGCCGCGGACCCGCGCCGCCCTCGGGCGCGCGGCTCGGCTTCCGATCGCTTCCGGCTGTCCTGGATCACCATGCGTCCTCCCTGAAGCCGTGCCCGGGTCTGTGTCACCTCACGCCCGGCGCCCCGATCTCGGCGCCCCCTCCGCCTCACCGCATCGCCCGCAACCGCGCCTGCTCCCCCTCCGCCAATCGTGCGTCCTCCGCCCCGCGCCGGTAGAGACGCGACGCCTCCGCTTCCCGTCCGGACCGCGCGTACAGGCTCCCCAACAGAAGGTATGCGTCGAGGCTCGCGCGCGGTCCCGCCAGCAGCCGCTCCAGCACCGCCGTCGCCTCCCCCGACTTTCCCTGCTGCGCCAGGTAGAAGGCCAACGTGTAGGCGTGCTTCGGCTCGTGCGGCTCGAGCGAGACGGCCTTCCGGCACCAGGCGATCGATTCGTCCGGCCGGTCCGCCGCCGTGATCACGCCGAGGTTGTAGGCGGCGGCGGCGGACGACGGATCGGCCGCGAACGCCGCCCGGAACTCCGCCTCCGCCTCCGGGATGCGGCGAAGCTCGCCGAGCAGCATCCCGAGGTTGAGGCGGGCGGCCGCGTTCCCCGGCTGGCGCCGCAGCGCTTCCCGCAGCCGGGCCTCCGCGTCGGCGTTCCGTCCCAGCAGGTTGTACGCCAGCGCGACATTGACGTAGGGCGGAACCACGTCGGGCCGCAGGCGGATCGCCTCCTCGAAGGCCGCCGCCGCGCGCGCCGGGTCGCCCCGCTGCAGGTGGATGTTCCCGAGATTGTAGTGCGAGGCATGGTCGTCCGGCCGGCAGGTGAGCGACGCCTCCAGTTCGCGCATCGCCGCCGCCACCGCGCGCCGGTCCGCCTCCCCCAGCCGGTCCGCCGGGACGCCGGCCAGCGCGTAGGCGGCGCGGACGCGGACGAGGCGGTGCGAGTCGCGGCACCCCTCGACCAGCGCGGCCCGGTGCTCTCCGTCCGGCCGGTCCCCCAGCGCCTCCATCGCCGCCGCCCGCACCCACGGCGACGGGTCCCGCGCCGCCGCCCGCACCGCCGGCCACTTGGCGTCCAGCCGGCACGACCGGAGCAGGCGCAGCATCGAGACGGCGGTTACTTCCTCCCGGCCCGGCGCCGCGACGAGCGCCAGCATCGCCGGCAGCTGCTCCCAGTCTCCTTTCCGCGCCGCCGCCACCAGCCGTCCCCGCTCGAGCACCGGCGCCTGGTAGTCTTCCGCGTGCCACGCGCGCACGAGGCCGTCCGCCCACGCCGCGTCCCGGTCCGCGTGGCAGATCGTGCAGGCGTTCGGCGACTGGAAGGCGATCGTCGCGGCGGGGGTCGGGGGCCGCATCGAGTGGTCGCTCCGCGTCATCCGCGCGAAGGCCGTCGTCGGCATGTGGCAGTCGATGCAGCGCGAGCCCGGCTTCCCCGCCGGATGCCGATGGTGCGCCGCCGCGTCCCTCACCCGTTCCGCGTGGCACGGCAGGCAAGCCCCGGCCTCCGTTCCCGGCTCCCGGAAACGGTACCGGCCGCTCGAGGTGTGACAGTGCATGCAGTCCAGCCGCCCGGAGACGACGCACGGGCTCGCCCGCCACGTCGTCATCGTGTAGTTCTCTCCCAGGTCCCGCCCGTCGGGGTAAAAGTCCCGGTGCTCGATCCCCGTCAGGTCGAAGTGGTCGAAGTATCGGTCCCCCGGCATGAAGGAGGGGGTGATCGGCGACATCTTCGCGTGGCATGGCGCGCAGAGGTCGTTCATCTGTTCGTGCGTGAACGACTTCGTGCTGATGATCTTCAGGTCCTTCGGGACCTCGCCCTTCGGCGCCGCCCGGCAGACCCGTACGTGCTCCCCGCAGGGACCGTGGCAGGTCTCGCAGTTGATTCCCGGCTCCGCCCACGTCGTCCGGTAGCTATCCGTTCCCCGATCGTAGTTCGCCGACAGTTGGCTGACGTGGCAGCCGTGGCACGACGTGTTGAACGTCCACTCCGGCTCCGTCCAGTGCACCCGCTGCTCCGGGGTGTCCACGAAGTGCCGCATCGCGCTGGCCGACGTCTCGTACCACGTCTTCCGGCGCGCGTCGTACGCGGTGGGCAGGACCTGCAACCGGCCTCGCGCGAAGGGCGTCAGCAAGAACGTCACGTTCCGCCCCCCCATGACGTGCGCAATGGGCCAGTCCTTCCTCCCCCCCGGCCCCGTCTCGATCACCCGCCCATTCGCCGGATCCGCCCGGTACCGGAGCGCCGCGCCCCCTGCGGGATCGGGAACCTCGATCTCCTCCGGGTGCGGTGCGAACGTCGCACCCAGCGCCGGCGTGAACACCTGCATCGCCAGCCCGTGGTGCGACGTCGCCCAGAGCTGGTAGAACCGCTCGTGGCACTCCCGGCACGAGGCCGATCCGACCAGCCCGGCCGCCGCCGGTGGCGCGCCGCCGCCGGGCTCGCCCGCCCCGTCCCCGCCGCCCCGGCCGCAGCCGCAGGCGGCGAACGCCGCCGCCACCAGAACCCGCGTGGGAACGCCGTGCTTCATGGTCATGAAATCCGTGCGCCCGGAACCCGCCGCCCTGGAGCGCCTGACCCCCAGTGGTGCGTTTACGGGACGCGACCAGACGGCCTGTCCGGACACGGAAGCGCCGCGCGCCGCGGGGGGATTCTAGGCGGGAGGAAGGACGAGTGTCAACGGAGGGCCGCCCTCACGCTGTCCCGGCCTTTTCGACGACCCACGGAATCCCGGCGAGCAGGCGGCAGCACAGGAGGCGGGGGACGCGATGCCGGGAAAATCCGGCGCATCAAGTCGGCGCGCAAATGCGGCGAGCCATCCGTTGGATTCGGAGACGAGGGGCGGCACGACCGTGCCGCCCGGGATCGGTCTACCGGTGGAAGTGCAAAGCGGGGGTGGGAAGGGAGAAGGCACGGGGTTGAGGCAATGTTACGTAAAGTAACATCGCACGACGGGTGCCCTGAGGGCCGGATTTACCCTAACTTCTTTCGGGTTGGCGACTTGCGCGGAATTTGAAAGTGTGGCGCGGGATTTGCTTATACACCCTCTGCCGTGGCTCCGCTCTCCCGGCGGAGTGGGAAAGGGCTGCGCCGGGGGGGCGCGGGGCGCGGCAAAACACCGGCCGGTCAGGGTCGTGGGGCGCTCCCGGCGCGCGCGGCGCGCCGCGGGAGATAGGGAGAGGGTGTGTCCCGTCCCCCCTCCGCGTGCTACATCCGCTTCAGGTCGAGGATCGTGATGTCGTCCGACTGGGGGGCCTTTCCCCGGTGGGCGGCCAGGGCGATGAGCGTGGCGCTCACCACCTGTTGCGAGGTGTCGGCGGCCGTGCGCGTGACGAGATCCAAGAAGGCCTTCTCGCCGAACTCGACGTCCTTCGCGTTGAGCGCCTCCACCACCCCGTCGGTGTAGAAGAGGATCCGCCCGCCGGGAAGCAGCGAAACCCGGTCCTCGCGAAGCATCGGGTCGAACCGCGCGGGGTCGGCCACGCCGAGCGGCATCCCGCCGGGCGACATCATCCGCGTTTTCGCGCCGTACGGCTCGCAGAGCACCGGCGGATTGTGCCCCGCGTTGACGACCGTCAGGTCGCCGCTCGGGACGTGAAGGCACCCGTACACGATCGAGACGAACATCCCGCGCTTCATGTCCGGCCGGATCAGGCGGTTGACCGCCGCCACGACGTCGCGCGGGGAGGCCAGCCCCGGCGCGGAGAGACGGAAGGCGCTCCGCACCATCACCATCACCATCGCCCCCGAGAATCCCTTCCCCGAGACGTCCCCCACGACGAACCCGACCCGGTCGGCGTCGAGCGGGAAGAGATCCAGGTAGTCTCCCCCCACCTCCTTGGCGGGCTTGTAGGCGAAGGCGTGGTCCCAGCCCGGCAGGGGGGGGACGTCGCGCGGGACGAGCTTCTCCTGGATCTCGCGGGCTCGGTTCCGGTCCTCCCGATCCGCCTCCTCTTCCGGTCGCTCGCGCCGCACCGCGATCTCGCGCACCGCCTCGGCCACCGCAGCGGGGTCCTGGAGCGGCAGCAGCTTCTTCTTGGGGTACGAGAAGATCTCGAAGTCGTGCGCGGCGGACTGCGCCTTGGGGGAAGCGATCACGACGGGGGTCACCAGGCGCGCGTGCTTCAACTTCTCCAGGATCAACTCGCAGCTCTTGTCCGGCAGCATCAGGTCCGTCACGATGGCCACGTAATCCCCCGCTTCGACCGCTTTCTGCGCCGCCTCGGCGGCCGTTTCCGCGGACTCCACCACATACCCGTACTCGGACAGCGCGCTCGTGTAGGCGCCTCGCCGCTCGCCGTTCCCGTCCACGACCAGCACGCGGCCGTGCAGGACCTCCTCCAGCCGGTCCACCTCGGGCAGGAACTTCATCAGCCGCTCGAGCGACTCGAGACTGGCTCCTTTCCCCCCCCGCGGCAGCAGCCGGGCCAGGTTCTCCAGGATCGGTATCGCGTCGGCCGCCTGCGGGGCCAGTTCGCGGACGACGTCCCGCACCGCGGCTGGATCGACGCCGGCCTCGAGCTGGCGGGCGACCACCGCGGCGGAGAGATCCGTCCGCCCGCCCGGCTTGGACAGCTCGGCCCGCAGCTCCTCCGGCAGCTGTTCGATCGCCCGTTGCAGCTGGTCGGCGATCGGCATTCCCGCCTCCGCGACGACGCCGCCGGCCAGGGCCTCCAGCGCCGCCCGACGCGCCTCGGGAAGTCCACGCGTCCGCAGCAGCTCGGTTAGCCGCTCGACCGGGATCGTGACCGTCCGCCCGCCTCCTCCCGCGACCTCGCCGCCCCCCCCCGCGATCCCGCCGCCCGTCGCGTCTCCGACCAGCGTCTGGACGACCGCGCCCAGACCGCCCGGCACGACGTCCCCGGCGTTCACGACCGCCTGCGATTCCTCGAGGGCGACGTAGCGGACGTCGTTGACGCGGAGCCGGTCGAGCCCGCGCAGCAGGTCCGGCTTGATCGCCCCGTCCGCCAGGATCTCCGCCGGTTTCATGGAGAAGATCCGCGCCCCGTGCGCCAGTTCCTCCGCCGACACGCCGGCCAGGAAGGAGAGACTGTTCGTCGCCCGGGTGCGCATGATGTGGACCAGCGACTCCACCGCCGCGTCGGTGTCGGGTTGGCAGATGCCCTGGACGATCAGCGTCCGTCCCTGGAGGGCGATCGAGATCTTCGCCTCGGCCTTCAGGTCCCGGTCCAGCGCCTGTTTCAGCGCCTCCAGGGCCTGCTTCGGCTGCTGGTGCTCCTCCCCGTACATGGCGGTGAACCGCACCAGCCGGGTGAAGAGCCGCACCAGCTCCAGCGTCGAGGTGGCGTCCATGCGATGTCCGTGTCCGGAAATCCGCAACCGGTGCGGCCGATCGGCGCGTCCTCGGCCTCAATCCCCCGCCCGCGGCGCCTCCGCCGGTTTCCCCGCCGGGCCCCTCCGCCGGCTCACGCAATATCCGTCTTCCCCGCCCGCACTCAACGTCACCGTGTCCAGCTCCGGGTGCGCCGCCACCGCGTCGAGGTACTCCTTCATGTTGTCCCGGAATCGGATGGCATTGTGGACGGCGATCACCCCGCCGCGCTCGAGCTTCGGGAAGAGCGCCCGGAAGTAGTCGATCTCTCCGCCCTTGTCCGCGTCAAGCAGAATGAAGTCAAAGGGCCCGTCGAGCGTGCGGACGACGGCGTGCGCGTCGCCCGTCAGGCATGTGACGCGCCCCGCGAAGCCCGCGCGGGCGAGGGCCGCATGCGCCGCCTTCACGCGGTCCGGGTCGATCTCGACCGTGACCAGCGTGCCGCCCGTCGTCTCCAGCGCGCGGGCGAGCCAGAGGGCGGTATAGCCGTAGGAGGTGCCGACCTCGAGGGCCCGCTTCGCGCCAGTCATCTTGACGAGGAGGTGAAGGAGACGCGCGTCCTCGCGCGGGGCGTTCAACTTCTCGCCATACTGCTTCTCGAGGCTTGCCAGGAGCGCCTCGAGCGCCGCCTCGCGATCCTTCGCCGCGGGCGCGGCCGCCGGACCCGCTGCCTCGCCGCCGGAAGACGGCGGCACCGCGACGGCCGACGCGATCGCCGCGATCCACGCGGCCCGGAGCCCCGTTCGCTGCGGAGCGGACGCCATGAAGAGACTCCCGAAAGATCTTCGCACGCGGCCCTCAGCCGCATATCTAATATACCTCAACGCCCTCGGCCGCAATAACCAAATGGGCCTGCCCGCTTGCCGTTCACGCGCCGCTCCCGCGAAGGTCGGTGCATGAACAGCCCTCCGTCCCCCATCTCCGCAGTTTCCGTTTCTTCCACCCTATTGTCCGCGGGAAGATCGCCTCGTTCTCCAGAGGCAGCACGGCCATCGGAGGGAACAGCGGGCCCGGAGCGCGAATTCGTCGCAAGCCGTTTCAGGATGACGAGCGGGGGCGAAATGGGAGAGGGCGCCGACGGCCAGCCTTACGTTAACTAGCGCCGCCTTGAATCCTGCCGGGACGACCGGCTTTCTTCGAGAGGCCCGCATTGACTTCCGCCTCAGTCGGGCGGAGGTAGAGCGGGGCGATCGTCATCGATTCGTCGCGGCGATGCGATAGGTAGGAGGAAAGACCGAGTCGGGCGACGACGCTGGCGCGGGGGATCGCCCAGGTCGGATCGCCTTCTGTGACGTGCTTCCGGAGCAGAATCTCGCGATAGCGATCGAGGGAGTCCCCGAAGACCGCGGAGCCGGGCGGAATGCGCTTGGCGAAGACGTCCGGGGCCTCGGCGAGGGGGGCGACAACTTCCCGCCAAGCAGGTCCGGCGACCGGCAGGATGTCGGTCGGGGCCGCCGCAGGTTCCCCGTTTTCGCGGGCGAAGACGGCTCCGTAAACTTGGCCCCACCGGGCGTCGAGGACGGGAACAGCGACCGCGTGACTTCCGGTGACGTTCTCAGCCATGACGGCAAGGCTGCACACGCCGACGAGGGGCCGCTGGACGGACCAAGCAAAAGTCTTGGCAAAGGCGAGTCCGACACGAAGGCTGGTATAGGAGCCGGGCCCCTGCGAGACGGCGACCAGATCGATGCCGTCGGGGGCAAGGCGGGTGTTGTCGAGGGCGGCGCGGACAGAGGGGGCGAGTTCCCGCCCGTGGATGAGACCTTCGGAGAAGCTGCGCTCGAAGAGGATCGCGAAGGGATCGCCGGGATCGTCACCAGCCAAGGCGAGGGCGACGCTGCCGACCTTGCCGGAGGTCTCGATGGCCAGGATCATCATGGAACTGGGCTGGATGCGGGGGTGCCGGTCCTGGGGGAATGTAGCAAAGCCGCGGCGAGGGGGCGAGGGGTTTTTGGCTCAAATCGCCTCACACGTTGGCAAAAAGAAAGCCCGCTGCAACTCGCTTGGATTGGGGTGCCATCCACACACCTTGCGAGACAGAGGGCTTGTCCTGCACCGATCTGCAGCTCATGTCTGGATCGGTCATGTGGACGATTTTCTCAAAACGACCCAGTTGGATGCTTGGCGAAGGGGTTTTCTTCCCCGATTGATTGCTGAAGAGGACGTTCTGAGCGAAGGGTTGACCGGCACGGACATCGCGAGGAACACTTTTCGATCCGGAATTGGTCTCGTCGGCGGCGACAAGTCGTTTTCGGACATCTTGACGACCTCCCGGCGCTTCAAGTCCGCCGCGAACGTCATTCGTCTATCGCCGCGTTTTCCCCTCAGCCCCGCCGCCACCCGGCCCCCGCCGATACCCCGCCCCCATGCGCTACCGTCCGCTCGGCGGGATGCTGGGGGTTATCGAAAAGTTCGGGGTAACTCGCGGGGTTTTTGGGCGTTGCGTCCCTCGAATTGCTCTGTTATCATCCTCCCCTGCAGCGTTCTTTTTGCCTCCAAGCAGGCCGCGCCATGGCGTCACACGTCCGGTTCTGGAGCAAGATCTCGCTTCGCGTCATCGTGGTCTGGCTGACGGTGGGCGCCCTGCTGATCTTGGCGCGTCCCGAGCCGCCGTGGCTTGTCGCGGGGTCCATCCCGGTTCTCTTGGGCGAGTCGCTTCGGATCTGGGCGGCGGGGCACCTCGAGAAGAACAAGAAGCTGACGGTGACCGGCCCGTATGCCCACGTGAAGAACCCCCTCTACCTCGGCACGTTCCTCATCATGGCGGGCTTCTGCACGATGGCGCCCGCCCGCCACGGCGCCAACTGGATCGTCCTAGCCGTCGGCGCCCTTCTCTTCATCCTCTCCTACGCGCCCCGCAAGATGCGCGTCGAGTACGGGCGCCTGCGCGATCGATTTGGAGAGGCGTTCGAAGCCTATGACAAGGCCGTGCCGGACTATCTGCCGCGCCTGACGCCGTACCGCGGTGGCACCGATCGGTGGCAGGCCGGGCTCGTTGTCGAGAACAGCGAGCACTGGATCGCGCTGGTCGTGCTGCTGGGGGCCGCCGTGATCGTGTCGAAGTGGGCGTGGGGATGGGGGCTGGTCTCCCTGTAGGGGGCCGCTGCGGCCGCGCGCGCTGGTCCCGGCCTTGCGACGGGAGCGAGGATGGAATACGTCGGGACCCCGGACGCGGCGGTGGCAGCCCCCGCGCCCGGCTCGGTACTCCGCCGGAAAGGCGGTTGGTCGCCGTTGATCCGGGTCGTCGGCACGCCGCACGGCCTGGCGGTGGAGAAGGACTACTCCGCCAAGCCGCTGCCCATCCGGGCGACCGTAGCCCGGCTGCTCGTCCGGCGCGAGCGCGAGGTCCTACGCCACCTCCAGGGGCTTCCCGGGATCCCGCGCCTGCTGCCGAGCCCGGACGGCCTCCGCATCCGGACGGAGTACATCCCGGGGCGTCCGATCCACCGCCTGCCGCCCGACGCGCTTCGACCGGAGATCTACCGGCGCTTGGAGGCGTTGGTGCGCGCGATGCACGCGCGGCGGGTCGTCCATCTGGATCTCCGGCAGCGGAAGAACATCCTGATCCGGGGCGACGGGCAGCCGTTTCTGCTCGACTTCGCCAACGCCGTGCGCTTTCGCCTCACGGGCGGGCTCTCGGGGTGGACCTTTGCCCAGCTCGCCGCGCTGGACCGGAGCGCGCTGCTGAAATACAAGAACCGCTATTTCCCCGCGCTCCTGACCGACGCGGACCGCCAGCAGCTGCGCCGCCACCGCCGCGTGCGGCGTCTCTGGCTTTTCAAGCCCCACAAGTCGCGCGCGAAGGACGTCATCCGGTGACCCCCCTCCCATGGTCCGAGCCCTGGCGCTGAACATCCTTCGCACCGCCCGCCAGCGCCGGGCGTTCGTCGACGACGTTCTCGACGAGATGCGCCCCCCGGACGCAACCGACTCCGACCGTCGGCTCCTGACACAGCTCGTGCTCGGAACCGTGCGCCACCGGCTGACCCTGGACCGCGTGCTGGGCTGTTTCACGCGGGCGCCGATGCGGGAGATGCCGGAGGATCTGGCCGACCTCCTTCGGCTCGGCGCCTACCAGCTCGTCTTCCTGGATCGGGTCCCGGCCTATGCCGTCCTTCACGAGGCGGTCGAGTCGGCCAAGACGCTGCGGGGTGGGGCGCGGGGGGCATCCGCTGTCAATGCCATCCTCCGGGCGCTCGAGCGCGCGATCATCCGGGACGCAACGGACGCGCTGCCTCCGACCCGGCGTCTCCCCGCCGGCCCGGGCCGCGTTGTGGGGTTCGCGGTCGACGTCCTGCCCGATCCAGCCGACGCGGCCGGGTATCTGGCCGCCGCGCACTCGCATCCGCGGTGGCTGGTTGCGCGCTGGATCGCGCGGCACGGCGCCTCCCGAGCCCGCGCCCTGTGCGAAGCGGGGAACGCGGCGCCGCCCTTTGTCGTGCGGGTCAACCGGAGCCGCATCACGCGCGACGCCCTGCGGGAGCGGCTGCGCGCGGAAGGGGTCTCCGCGGTGCCCGGCCGCGGGCCGGAAAGCCTGCGTCTGGAGCGCGCCGGGGCGATCCGCTCGCTGCCGAGCTTCCAGGAAGGCCTCTTCCAGCCCCAGGATGAGACGGCCATGGCGCCCGCCCGAGCCCTCGACCCGCGACACGGCGAGAAGATCCTCGACGTCTGCGCCGGCCCCGGCGGCAAGACGGCGCATCTGGCGGCGCTCGCCGGGGGCGCGAGCGTGGTCGCCGTGGAGATCGATGCCGGCAAGTCGCGGGCCATTGCGCAGGGGGCGCGGCGGCTGGGCGCGGAGGGGGTCCGGATCGTGACCGCGGACGGCTCGCGACTGCCGTTCCGGGCGGACGCCGCCTTCGACGGCGCGCTCGTCGACGCGCCTTGCTCGAACACCGGCGTGCTGGCGCGCCGGGCGGACGCGCGGTGGCGGATCCGTCCCCGCGATCTCGAGGCCCTGCCCCGCCTCCAGGCGGCGCTGCTCGCCGAGGCCGCCTCGCGCGTCGTCCCCGGCGGCCGGATCGTCTACTCGACCTGCAGCATCGAGCCCGAGGAGAACGCGGACCTCGTCCGCGGCTTCCTCTCGAGCCACCCGGCGTGGGCGCTGGAGGCGGAGGAGGAGACGCTGCCGGATGGCGAGGCGGGCGGGGGATACTGGGCGCGGGTGCGGCGCGCGGGCGGATGAGAGCGTTCCTAACGCGCCCGGACGTTCTTCCCGAACCACGACCGCAGCAGCTGCTCGCGCGACGTCGGCGCGTTCGCGCGCGCCCGATCCTTCGGGTCCGAGCCGTGCTCCACGCTCCAGCCGTCCCACTCCCGGAAGGCGTGGTAGGCCCAGTCCCACCCATACTCTTCCAGGATGTCGATCACGTCGCGCAGCCAATCGTGCGCGCTCTCCCCCGGCGCCCAGCGGATCGCGCTGAACTCGCCGACGTACATGTGGACGCCGTAGTCCCGCGCGAAGTCGAGCGCCGGCTGGAGCGCCTTCCGCAGCGCGTCCTTGTCCCACCGCTTCCCCGCCACGACGCCGGGATAGGGGACCCCCGCGGGGTTGTTGTAGACCCCTTGGTGCGTGAACGGGTGCGGCTGGTACATGTGAACGCTGTAGACGACGCCGGGGACACCCAGCGGCTCGAGGTTGTCGATCGACTCCGGCCCGCCCCAGGGCGCGGGCTCGACCACGATCGCGCGCTTCGGATCGATCGCCCGTACCCGCTTCGCCGCCGCTTCCGCCAGCGCTTGCCAGTTCATCAGGCCGTCCGGCACCGCCCCCTCCACCGGCTCGTTGACGAGGTCGTATCCCCAGACCGCCGGCCGATCTCGGAACCGCCGCGCCATCTCCTCCCAGAGCGAGAGGAAGCGGTCCTGGAACCGCTTTTCCTGGAAGATCCGACAGACCTCCTCCCCGGCGATGCGCCCGCCCGGCGGGGTGTGGAGGTCGATCAGGACGAGGAGACCGAGCTCGGCGCAGACGGGGAGGAGTCGATCGACGTGTCGAAGCGTCTCCGCGATCCACGCGTCGTAGGCGGCCAGATCGCCCTGGTCCGCGGGGCTCCGCGGGAATCCCCCCCACGTCAGTTGCCACCGAACATGGTTGGCCCCCCAGGCGGCCAGGTCGCGGAGGTCGGCTTCCGAGACGCGGGTGGAGATCATCGCGCCGCGGAGGCGCGGTAACTCGTGCCCCTTGTAGACGGGCCCCGCGGGCGCTTGGGGCGTCCGGACGCGCCGCGGGCGCAGGATCTCGACCCGGACGTCGTCGAACACGGCCCGGCCGGTCACCGCCTCCAACCCCAGCACCAGCCACGCCTCCGTCGCGTTCTCACGGACGGTGACGACCGTCTCCACGGCCCTCCAATCGAAGGTCCCGCCCGGGAGATTCCGCTGCTCCCAGCGCGGCCCGTCCGGGGCGACGGTGTGGAGCATGACCTTGATGCCGTTCCAAGGCTTCGGGGGGTCGGAGACCGCGTCCGCTTTCACCCACGCGCGGACCTTGACGCGGGCGCCGCGGATCGCGTCGAGGGGAAGCGCACGGCGGACGGAGGCGTGACCGGTCCCGCCGGCGGGAGAGTCGACGACCAGGGCCTTCGATCCGTTCCGCCCGGGGCCCAGCCCGACGCCGGCGCCCCCTCCCCACGGCTTCAGGGCGTCCGCGCCGTCGAAGGTTTCCTCGATCGCCGGCGCGCCCTGAACGGGCCCCGCGAGCGCCGCACCGGGAAAGGCCAGCGCCGCCATCAGGACGATCGCCTCGGTCTTGCGCATGAGCCGCCTCCTTCCGCCGGAAACACGGCAGGCCGAGACCCGGTCGAGCCGGGCGCCGCGAGCCCCCCGTCCCGGCTCAACCCGCTGTCCCGTCCCATTGCTCCCGCAGCTCCGCCAGATATCCCCGGCAGGCGTCCTCGAAAAGGAACCCCTCGACCCGCCGGTTGGAGCCGTCGTACCGCCATTTGTCCATGTTGCGGTGCTGGAAGATCCGGCGGCCCTCGAAGTCATGCTGGCACATCGTCGCGTCGAGCGGACGGATGGGCGTCGATGGCATGGCATACGGCTGGCCGAGCCGCCGGAAGGCCATGTGATAGGTGTCCTTGTCCCCATGCTGGTGCAGGTAGAAAAAATCAGAGTGCTCGTTGTACCACATCGCCAGGCAGAGCGGGCGCCAGCAGAGGGCCTTGTCGACAAGGATCTGGCCGGACTCGAACTCCGGCTCGTCGCGATAGGGCACGCCGCACAACGACCAGATCGCCCGCTCGGGGCCGAGCCGCAGGTAGTCCGGCCAGAAGACCGCGCCCGTCTCCCGGTACGGCGCGGCGTCGAAGAGCGGCGTCGGGTCGGCCACGGCCACGTTGTCGGCGTCGATCAGGAGCACCTCCCGAAACGGGCTGTGAAGGATGGCGTACGGTTTGGCCTCCCACCCGTTCAGGATGCGGGCCGGCAGGATCTTTCGCACCTCCCAGGCATCGACACATGTGACGCCGTGCGGGCGGAGGAGGGCCTCCATCCGGGGGGTGATCTCGTGACGGCCGAGGTGCCAAAGCTGGATCGGGAGGTTGCAGCCGGCGCGCCGCAGCATCCGGATGCAGACCCATGCGCAGGGGAAATATTGCGCGCCGCCCGCGACGAGGACGACGCCGCGGCCGTGAAAGCGGCCCGGGTAGGGCGGGATGGAGGCGATGAAGGCGTCCGCGGCCGTCCGGGCGGTCTGCTCAGTCAGGGGCTTTTCGTGCATGGAGGCACCCGTCTCGCGCGACGGAACATAGGACCCCCCGTTGCCGGCGTCAAGCCTTATCCCCCGGACCGGAAACGGGCGGGGCTTCGGCCCCGCCCGTCCCGCTCCCCGGGACTCCTGCGGCTATTTCACACGCTGCAGCTCCACCCCTTCCAACTTCAGGTTCCGGTCCTCGACGTTCTCCTCGTAGTAGTCATTGGTGAACTCGATGCCGATCTTGCACACCCCGGCCTTGAGCATCGCCGTGAAGGTGTAGGCCTTCGCCTCGGCCGCGGCCAGCGGTGTCTCCGCGCCCACTCCCTTCCCGTCGACGTGCAGCTTGAACTTCGGCAGCTCGTTCTTTGCCGCGTCCCCCGAACAGGTCACCGTGACCCGGTACTCGCCGTCCTCGGGGACCTTGACGGAGGCCTCGACGAGCCCGTTGGAGCAGATGATCAGCGGCTCTTCCTCGACCAGATAGACGTCTCCGACGGCCTTGAAGCTACTCAGGGGGACGATAACCGGCTTGGCCGCAACCGGCGCAGCCGGCGCGGGTGCAGCAACCGCTGCGGGCGCCGACGCCACGGAGACCTTGGCCGCCGGCTCCTGCTTCGCGCCCGCCGCGCACCCGGCCGCAAGCCCGCACACCACCACGCCGGACAACACTTCGAGCCTCTTCATTCCGTCCTCCTTCTTGAATGGGTTCTGCGCGACGGTTGCCGCGCGTGAAATCCGGAAACACGAGCGCATCCTTCCGCAAATGCCTCACCAAAACAGATGCCGCATCGGCAGCTTCTGATGCAACTTTGTCGCTGCCCCCCGCAGCGGCCAACCGACGTCAACAGCCTGCACGGCCAATCCGTGCCGTCACTTATTTCTATGGCAAAGCCGAGTCACATTTGTACAATGCCCCCGTCGATCGCGGAAACCGCCGATTCGAGGGGGCCACCATGAACGGCAACCTGACGTGGCAAGACCTCCTGAACTGGATCCGGCGCCGCAGGCGCAGTTCCAGCTCCAGCACTTGGCCGCCTGTCAGCAGTTCCAGTTCCAGCGCCTGGCCGCCCGTCAGCAGCTCCAGCTCCAGCGACTGGCCGCCCGTCAGCAGCTCCAGTTCCAGCGACTGGCCGCCTGTCAGCAGTTCCAGTTCCAGCGCCTGGCCGCCCGTCAGCAGCTCCAGCTCCAGCGCCTGGCCGCCCGTCAGCAGTTCCAGTTCCAGCGCCTGGCCGCCCGTCAGCAGCTCCAGCTCCAGCGCCTGGCCGCCCGTCAGCAGCTCCAGTTCCAGCGCCTGGCCGCCCGTCAGCAGCTCCAGTTCCAGCGACTGGCCGCCTGTCAGCAGCTCCAGCTCCAGCGCCTGGCCGCCCGTCAGCAGTTCCAGTTCCAGCGACTGGCCGCCCGTCAGCAGCTCCAGCTCCAGCGCATGGCCGCCTGTCAGCAGCTCCAGCTCCAGCGCATGGCCGCCTGTCAGCAGCTCCAGCTCTTCGTAGCAGAGTCCGAGATCTTGATCGGCAGAACGCGGTGAAGGCGTGAGTGCTATCCCATGCAATATGTGTTGACAACATATCAACAGGGCCTGTAGATAGATGTCAGGGCTGGAGACGCGCAGGGCGTCGCCGCCCGGAGATTGAGACACCGATGGCCGGGGCCCCTGATCGGCATCCCCAAGCGCCCGAGCCGCTCATCGTCACCTGTAGCGCCTGCGCTCGACGTTTCAAGGCGAAGGGGTTCGATCCGAATCGTCCCGTTCCCTGCCCGGATTGCGGGGGGGGGCTGATTCCGGCCACGATTGCCCTCCCGCCGGCGCCGGGGGCGGACATTGCGGCCCCGCCGGTCGAGATTCCCTCCGTCTTCCCGGCCCCCTTCGGCAAGTACACACTCTTGCGCGAGCTCGGTCGGGGCGGCATGGGCGTGGTTTTCGAGGCGCTCGACACCGAGCTGCAACGGGTCGTAGCCCTCAAGACGATGCGCGCCCGGGTCTACGACAACCCGAAGGATGCGGCGGACGACGAAGGCCGCTTCCAGCGGGAGGCGCGGCTTTGCGCGGCGCTCCCCAAGCATCCCCACATCGTGACGGTCTTCGACATGGGGGTCGTCGAGAAACGCCGCTACCTCGCCATGGAGTTTATCGCGGGGCGGTCGATGCACGACTGGACGCGGCAGGAGGGGATGACCCTGCACCGTCAGATCCGGCTCCTGCGCGACATCGCTCTCGCCGTTCACCACGCGCACGAGCACAATGTAATCCACCGAGATCTGAAGCCCGCGAACGTCATCGTGGACCGGTTCGACCAGCCCCATGTGACCGACTTTGGCCTCTCGAAGGCGACCTCCGGGTTTCATTCGAGCTCTCTCACGGCTTCGGGCCTGTTGGTGGGGACTCCTTCCTACATGAGCCCGGAGCAGGCGAAAGGGGAGAGGGGGATCGACCGGCGATCGGATGTCTACGCTTTGGGCGTCATGCTCTACGAGATCGTGGCGGGCCGCTTGCCGTTCGCCGCGCCCACCCCGATCGAGCTGCTGATGAAGATCGTCAACGACCCGGTTGTCCCTCCATCCCGTCTCGACCCGTCCTCCGTGCACCCGGATCTTGATAAGCGGCTTGAGGCTGTTTGCCTGAAGGCGATGCGCAAGGATCCCGCCGAGCGCCACCCGACGGCCCAGGCCTTCGCCGAGGACCTGACGCGGTGGTTGGAGGGGGCGGACCGCAGCCCGGCGCCGGCGGCCATCCCGCGCCGTCGCGCCCTCATCGCCGCCGTTTCGGCCGTTGCAGCCGCCGGCTTGGCCGTCGCGCTGTGGGGTCCCGGGAACGCGGTGAACGCTCCTCCGCCGGCGGCGCCCGCGCCAGCCGCCGCCCCGGCCCCGCCCGCGCTGGCGGCGGAGGAGACGGCGGCGCGGCTTGCCGCGGCCGACCGGGAACGGCTTGACGCCCGCCCCGCGCAGACGCTTCGGGGGGAGGAGCTGTCCGAGGACCGCGCGATCTCCGCCGCCCCCCGTCCGTGGCGGCTCGACGGATTCATGACCATGCCTGAAGGGGAGGGAACGCCGATCGCCCTCCGTCTGGAGGCGGGAGCGGAGGTGATCGGCGGCCGGATCGACCTGCGCCGCCGGGGGCGGCTCGTGATCGACGGAGCCCCGGACCGCCCTGTCGTCCTGCGCGGCGTCGAAATCATCCAGGACCATGGCGCGGCCCTCGTCGCCCGGCACGCCGTCTTCGACCGCTGCACGCTCCGCAAGGGCGGAGGGTGGTTCAGCCGCTTCTCGTCGCGTTGGACGATCGAGACCTCCCTCCTTTTCGAAACCATCTTCGAGCGGTTGGACGTCGTCGACTACGGTATCCAGCTCCGCCGTTGCGCCCTGATCGGGATGACGTTTCCCGGGATCACGATGAGCAAGGGGGACGAGTCGGTTCCCTATCCGATTCTCCGCACGGAGTGGACGACGGTCGAGGCGTGCGCGTTTGCCGGCTGTACCGTGCCGCCCTCGCTTTTCTGGTGCACGGCGCGGTGCGACTTCGACCGCTGCCGGTTCCCGGCCTGGCCGCCCTACGCGGGCGAGGCTCCGATCACGGTCGAGGCCTCGCTCCGCCACACGGACGGCCCGGGGCCGGTTGAGCGGCTGGCGGCGGCCCCGGCGGCGCGCGGCGCGGTCACCCTCGTGATCGCGGACGCGCCGTGCGAGACCGTACGCTTTCCCGAACAGGCGCGAAGCCCGATTCCCGAGCTGCGCCACGATCCCCGCTACAAAATCCTCTTCGCGCGGTAGGCGGGGCCGCGGACGCCGCCCGCCCCCGCTCGCCGCGGCTCTCGGAAGCCCTTGGGCGGAGCGTCTCACGTCGCTCCGCCGACCGCCCGCTCCCAGCCCCGCCCCACCCCGTACGCCAGCACCCCGCCCTCGTAGTAGCGCTCGATCGCGCGGATGACATCCGCCGCCGTGATCAGGTGCAGGCAGCGGGGGAGCCCCTCGACGACATCGACGCAGAGCCGCTCCGGCCGGTCTTTTTCGTCTCCGTCCCCGCGGGGGACGGCGCGGGATCGCCAGCAGCCGCCCGACTCGCAACACCGCAACGCCCCGATCGTGTGAAGGACCTGGTGGCCGGGGTAGGCTTCCCAGTGGGTGGGTTCCCGGCCGCCCGCGACCACAACGCACGCCCGCGTCCGCGGCCGCCCCGCCGGCGTCTCGACCGCCGCCGCGAGGTGCATGGGGAGCGTCACGGGGCAGAGCACCCCGACGGCGTGGTGGACGAGGCGGACGAGCTGGCGCAGGTCCGTCTTCCCGCGCAGGTCCAATACCCCGCGCAGCGGCGGATGGTGGTGCGAGGCCTCCCCGACCTGCACGAATGCGATCCGGCCTCGGAAGTGATCGATGACCGCTTGGTACCGGTCGGCCGCCCACCATTTCGCGGTGAAGTCGTACTTCCCGCCCGAGACGACGATCCAGAACGGCGTCGGCTCCCCCGTCAGCTCCTGGACCTGCGACATCCACATCTTCTCCTGCGGCGCCAGATGGATATCGCCCCGGAACTCCGTTGGGACGACCGACAGGCCGAGCTGCTGGTTCAGATACTGGGCGAAGCCGTGCAGGAAGTGCCAGGGCTGCTGGTTGCTTTTGTGGATGAGGGGGTAGTGACACTCGAGCAGCGTCGCCTCCGGGTCGCCATCGCGGATCGGCGTGAGGTGCGGGTTGTGCTCCCAGAGCGCGGGGCAGGGGGTGCGGACGTCGGTCAGGAATCGCCCGGGGTGCGCGCGGTGGAGGTCGCGCACGGCGGCGGTCAGCATCACGATATCGCCGGGCGACTGGCGCTGGACGAGGACGAGCTTTCGCGGGCCGTCGGCCATGGGAGCCGACAGTACCCCAACCGCCGGCGACCGGCAACCGAAATGCGCCCCTCGCGGGTCTGCGGCGCGCGATCCGGCGCGCGTCAACCGCCTTCGCGGGCAGCCTGGAGGCCTGACGGCGAGGAGGATTCGCCTGCGCGCGTCGACTGGGGCGGACGAGCGGACCGGTTCGGAACCGCCTTCCGATGAGGGGCCCTGCTTCGGCGGGTAACGGAGGTTGTCCCGGGCGGACGCATCCCCCTGACGGGGCGGGGGGCGTTACTTGTCGAGAGTCAACACACACATCGCGTACGTGTACGCGTGCCGCCGGGAACAGTGGTCGAAGGCCGCGCAGGCGAAGGCGTGACGTCCGCCGGGGACGAACCGGACGTCCACCGGGCTGCCGGTGTCGAGTTTCCGGCGCAGCCAGACGGTCCACCGGCCGTCCGCGTACCGGGACGCGCACCGGACATCCGCCCGGTCTCCCGCGCACGGTCCCGCGACGATCCCGGGGATCTCCGTCCCCGCGGGGATCGAGGCGGCCCGTTCCGCCGTGTACGGCGCGGCGCGGTCCTTTCGCAGGGCGCCCTTCGCGACGGCTCCCTCGCCTGCCGGCAGCAGGAGGGGGTGGTCTTTCCCCTTTTCCGCGTTCGAGGCATAGCCGCCGGAGGCCGTCGGATCGCTGCCGCGCCCGACGTGCTTGAGCGACCGGTCGAAGCCGAGCCAATACTTGTCATCCGCGTACCCGAACGGATCGGTCCGCGTCGCCTTCCAGAACCATTCGTCCACCAAGCGCGGGCTTCCCTTGAACCCGTAGCGGCGGCCGCCGCCGACATGACAGCATGCCGCGCAGCCGGCCAGCCGCCACGCGGGGTCCGCGCCGCCGGGGAAGACGAGCGCGAGCTTGTCCTCGTAATAGACGCGCTCGTCCTCCGGCGCCGTCTCGAGCCGGATCCACCCGCGCTCCGTTCGGATCCAGGGCGTCATGCGATGGTCCGCCTGCGGGTCATCCCAAACCGCGCGGATGAAGATCTCGTCGCCGTCGTGGAAGGCGCGGAGCTCGACGTCCGTCCTCCCCCCGTGGAAGCCGAGGCCGTTGAAGAGCGCGACGCGCAGCGGCTTCGCCCCGTCCCAGGGCAACCGCTCCAGGTCGTCGCCGGGCGCCGCCGTGCGCCGCGCGCGAAGCTCCGCGGCGCCGGCCGGGAACCACCCGGGAATCACCCAGGCCCAGAACGCGGCCACGGGAAGCAGGAGCAGCGCGTGCCCCCACCGGGCCTGCCGCAGCGGATGAAATGCCGGGACGATCATCCGGCGGTACGGACCGAGCGCCTGGGCGACGTGGACGGCGAGCGCAGCCGTGAGGACCGCCGCCGCCAGCGCGTGCGCGGCCCGGACGGCCGATGACATCGCCGCCGGACCGGCGGGATGCGCCAGCAAGGCCCCCGTGAGGATCGCGAGAGCGCCGCCGGCGGCGATCAGGTCGTCCACGATTCGCCGGCGCCGGGGCGCGACCGAACGCCTCCGGCGGACCAAATACCCTGCGGCCACGAGCGACATCGCCGGGGCGAAGACGAGCGCGCCGAGCAGGTGAAGCAGCGGCCACCGCAGCCCGGGCAGCCACGCCGGCGCGATCCCGGACGTCAGCGACCACCCCGATGGGGCGACGGCGTGCAGGACGAGACCGGTGGCCGCCATCCACGGCAAGGCGGCCGCCAGCACGCCGTGGAGCAGGCGGAAGAGATGCGGATAGACCGTTCGGGAGACCGGAGGGTGTCCAGGTGTTCCCGGGGCCGGGACGATCGCCTCCATGATTCGCTCCGTCTATTCACGGCGGCCAGGACAGGCGCAAGGCCGGTCTTCATCCGGCCTCGTCGGGTTCCAGCACATGGACGTCGGACGGCCGGAAGGACGCGACAACGGCTCGCCCCGGCTCGGCGCCCGCCGCCTCGCGTTCGCGCGGGCTCAGGCTCGCCAGGAGTTGCAGCCCGCCCCCGCAGTCGACGAGGATCTCCGCCGTCGAACCGAGCGGGAGGACCTCGGCCACCGTTCCCCCGATCGCATTGGCCGGCCCCGCGAGGGCGCAGGCGCCGGCCGGCGCCAGGGCGATCGATTCGGGGCGGATGACAAACTCGACCGGCCCGGCGGCGGTCGCGGCGGCGGTGCGGAGGCTCCGCCCGTCGTCGAGCACGAGGCAGGCGCCGTCGCCGTCCCGCGTCGCCCGGCCGGCCAGGACGTTCCGCGCGCGAACGAACTCCGCCACGAAGCGGGTGCGAGGCCGGGCGAGGATCTCCATCGGCGACCCCACCTGGACAAGCCGGCCGCCGCGCATCACGGCCGCGCGGTCGGCCATCGCGGCCATCTCGGCGAAGTTGTGGCAGACGTGGAGCGCGGCGGCGCGGCCCTCGCGATGAACGCGCCGCAGCTCGCGGCCGACCGCCTCGCGCGTCTGGTCGTCCAGGGCGCTGAGGGGCTCGTCGAGCAGGAGCGCCTCCGGCTCGACGGCGAGCGCGCGGGCGAGGGCCGCGCGCTGCTGCTCCCCGCCGGAGAGCCCCGCCGGGCGCCGATCCGCCAGCGCGGCGATTCCGACGCGAGCCAGCGTCGCCTCCGCGCGCCGCCGCGCCTCCCGCCGGGACAGGCCCCGCCGGAGCAGCCCGAACATCACGTTCTCGGCCACCGTTTGATGCGGGAAGAGGGCGTACTCCTGCGGCATGTAGCCGACGCCGCGGAGACGGGGCTCCAGGCCCGTCACGTCGGCGCCGCCGATCGCGACGCGCCCCGACGCCCCGCGGATCAGCCCGCAGACGCACTCGAGCAGCGTCGTCTTCCCCGAGCCCGTCGGCCCGACGAGGACGAAGTATTCCCGAGACCGCACCTCGAGCGAGACGCCGTCGAGGGCAAACGCGCCGGCGCGGTACCGGAGACCGTCAACGCGGATCATAGCGTCGCGCCAGAAGGTGGACGACGACGAGCGTGACCGCCGAGAGCGCCAGCATGAGGAGCGCCACCGCCATGGCCACCTCGTCCCGGCCGCTGCTTTGCTCCAGGTGGATGGTCGTCGAGAGGACCTCCGTCCGGAACCGGACGGCCCCGACGAAGATGAAAAGCGGGCCGAAGATCCCGAAGGATCGCGCCCAGATCAGGATGCCGCCGGCCACGATCCCCCGCCGGGCGAGCGGCAGGGCGACGTGCCAGAACGCCCCCGCGCGGCCGCATCCCAGCGTCATCGCCACATGCTCCAGCCGCGGGCTCACCGCGTCGAAGGCGATCTGCGCCGCCCGGATCCCGAGCGAGGCCGACATCAGGAACTGGCACAGGATGATGCCGTTCGGGTGGTAGGTGAAGGGCACCCAGCTTTCGTCGATCGTCTTCCCCGCCCACGTCCGGGAGAAGAAGAGCAGAAGCGAGAGCCCGAGGACGAGCGGCGGCAGGATGATCGGCAGGTCGACCATCGTCTCCGCGAAGGCCTGCCCGGGAAACCGGTAGCGGCTGAGCGCATACCCCATCGGGATGGCGACGAGGAGGCCGAGCGCGACCGTCGCCAGACTGGTCCAGACCGAGAGCCAGAGCGCGGCCCGGATCGCCGGCGAGACGACCACCTCCCGCACGTCGGCCCACCGGACGTACGTGACGTCGACCGCGAAGAGGACGACGAAGCCGGCGACGAAGAGCGCGACGACGCCGAGCAAGACTCCCCGGAAAGCGCGGGAGCCCGCCCCTTCGACCGGCGTATGGGTTCGCGACACGTGCATGAGGCTGCGACCGCCCCTCCCCGGCTCAGTCCACCGGCGTATACTGGTGCTTCCGCAGGATTTCCTTGGCCCGGTCCGTTCCGAGGTATGCCGCGAAGGCCGCCGCCGCCTCCGGCGCCGTGGAGGTTGTCAGCACCGCGACCGGGACGATGGTGACGAGGTTCCGCTCCCCGGGAATGGCCACGGCCTCCGTGTGCCCCGCGTAATAGGCCGCCATCGCGTCCCAGACGACCGCCGCGTCGACCTTGCCGAGCTTGACGTGAAGCCCCAACTCGTTGACGGTGAGGCCCTGGAAGACCGCCTGGCGGTAGACGGTGTCCGGGTCGAGCCCGTTCTTTTGCAGGATCGCCACGGTCTGGCGCCCAATGGCGCAGGCCTGGGGATTGCCCAGCGCGAGCCGGAGCCCCGAACGCGCGAGGTCCTGGAGGGCGCGGATGCCCTTCGGGTTCCCCGGCGTTACGAGGATCACGGGGGTCCATCGGCAGACGTCGCGGCGCGACCGGACGAGGCCGTCGGCCGCGGCCGCGTCCACATAATGGCTCTCCCCCGGGAGAAAGAGATCTCCGCGCCGGGACAGCTTCAGGCGGCTGAGCAGCGCCTCGCTGCCGGCATAGTCGACGACGACGTCGCCGCGGCCCTCGGCGCGATAGGCCTCGACGATCTCCTCGACCGGGGGACGCAGCCCCGCCCCGCAGTAGAGTAGGAGGCGGCCGGGTACGGCCCCGGCTGCCGCTGCGGGCGCCGGCGCGGGGGGCCTCGTTTCGGTCCCTTCCGCCGCCTTGACATAGCCGAACTCCCCGAAGATCGCTTTCCCATGCGCCTCCGCGAAGTCGAGGAACGTCTCGACCGCGCCGGGTCGCTTCGAGTAGTTGAGCCCCATCACCGTCACGCGGATCGTCTCCGGGTAGGCGTAGGGCTCGTTGACGATCTCCAAGGCGTCCCGCCAATTGTGGGCGATGCCGTTCCAGATGACGCCCGCGTCGCGGGCGCCGAGCTTGATCGCGTTGGCGGCATCGCCGTGGGTCCGCAGGAACGCGTTGCCGACGTTCGCGTGCACGGCCTCCGTCAGCCCTTCGGCGGCCAGCCGCGCCTCCACCATCTTGCCGGCCGTGCTGTACTCCGGGTTGGGCAGCACGACTCGGAGCCCCGGACGCGCCAAGTCCGCGAAGCCCTTGACGCCCTTCGGGTTCCCCTTCGGCACCACCACCACGGGCGCCACGTACCCCACGACGGCGGATCGCGTCAGGGCGCCGGCCTCCCGGACGTACTGCTCGAAGGGGTCGTGCGTGATGAACAGGTCCCCCTGCGCCTTGAGCTTGACCTGCGGCAGGAGGTCCTCCGACTGGCCGAAGCTCAGGATCACCTTGATCTTCGTCTCGGTCTCGAAGGCCTGCGCGAGCTTCTCGACGGGCGGCCGGAACGAGCCGCCGCAGAGGACGACCAGCTCGCCCGTCTCGGAGGGCGCCTCCCGCGTGCAGGAGAGGATTCCCAAGGCGGCCAGCCCCGCCAGCGCCCCTGCGGCCCCGTACCGGCGCGTCACGCTCATGGCTCCTCCTCCCGGTCGCCGCGGAAACGCCTCAGGGCGTCCAGACCGGGACCGCATGGACGATGCCGTCGACGGTCTCGACGACCCCGAGCCCGCCGGCCAGCAGAACCGGTTCGCAGGAACGGACCCCCTCGATCGCCCGAACCGCGCGGCCGGAGCCCCGCTCCAGCGCGAGAAGCCGCCCGCCGCCGGACGCGTCCACAAAATGCACGAATCGGCCGTCGGGTGTCAGCGGCCCGCAGCCCTCGGCCGCGCGGCTCCACCGCATCGTCCCCCGGTCTCTGTCGTAGGCCGTCACCTCCCCGGCGCGCACGTAGACCGCCTCGTCGGAGGCCGCGACGTGGTGCGGCCAGGGAACGAGCCGGGTCCACCGCAGCCGGCCGTCCGCGAGGTCCGCGCACGCGAGCCGGCCGGAGCGCCGGGGGAGCGGGCTGACGACATACGCACGCCCGCCGGCCGCAGCCAGGAGGGGGCGCTCCAAAGGCTCCGCGTCGTCCCCGCCGAGACGCTGGGACCAGCAGACGCGGCCGTCGGCCCCGTCCAGACAGGTCAGGGTCGCCGCGTCGGCGACGTAAAGACGTCCGCCGAGGATCTCGGCGGCGGAGAGCCGGCCGCGGCCGTCGACGGCGTGCGCCCAGATTCGCCGGCCCGTCCCCGCGTCGATCATGTGCACGGTGTCGCCGGCCGACCAACAGACCCGGTCGCCCCAGGGGACCGGTCGGGCGGAACGGCAAAACGCCGGCGCCGCGGCGCCCGCGTATCGCCACAGCAGCGTCCCGCGCTCCGCATCCAGCGCGGCCAGGCCCGCGGCGCGCCGGTCGTCGGCGACCGGGCAATAGACGCGGGACGCGTCGGCTGCCAGGGGCCCGTTCGCATCGACCGGCGTCTCCCAGCAGGTGCGGCCCGTGGCGACGTCGACGGCCACCACGCGGCGCCCCGCGCCGTCCCGGCGGACGAAATAGGCGCGGGAGGACGCGCCCGCCAGCGCGCCGGACGGCGCTGCGCGCCCCGTCGCCGCCCCGGCGAGCCGCCAGCGCTCGATGTCGGCCAGGCGCAACGCGGGGGCGGCGCCCGGGCGGTCGGCCGAGCGCCAGACCGCGGCGGCGGCCAGGAGCAGCGCCGCGGCGGAGGCCGCCGCGATCCTCCGCCCGGTCCCGAACCGGCGCGCCCGGCGGATCTCCGACCGCACGGCCTCCCGGAGGGCGCGATGGAAGGCGGGCCGGGGATGCGCGGGGGCGATCGACGCGCGCACGGCGGCGGCCGCCTCCCGGCACTCCTCCCAGGCTTCCCGACACGCGGGGCAGACCGCGAGGTGCGCCTCCAGCTCCGCCGACTCGCCTGCCGTCACGCCGCCGAGCGAGGCGAGCTCGAGACGATCGCGGATCCGGTCGCAAGACATCGTCGCCTCCCGGCCCAACGCCGGCCTTCGCCTCGCCCCTTGTATTCTCATACGCCGCCCGGGAGCCTGGAGGGACTCCCGTTTCGACAACGGGATGTCGGGACCCGCGCCGGTTCGCTTCGAGCCGATCAGGTCCCGAGGGCGGTGCAGCGCGCGCGCAGCCGCCGCAGGCCCCGCTGGGCCCGTTTCTTGGCGGCCTCGTGCGAGATGCCCAGCGCGACGGCGATCGTCTCGAAGTCCAGGCCGTCAACGAGGCGAAGCGTCAGGACCGCCCGCTCGATCCGGCCCAGACACTCCAGCGGCGAGAGCATCTCCTCCGGGAGGGCGCCGTCGCCGCCGACGGGAATCGGGATTCGGACGGCCGCCTCTTGCAGGAGGGCGTCGCGCCGGGCGCGTTGGCGGGAAAGGTCGCGGCAGACGTTGCGCAGGACGGCGAAGAACCAGGGCGCGAACGGGCGGGCGGGATCATAGGCGCGAGGGGCGCGGACCAAGCGAAGGAAGGTCTCCTGGACGGCGTCCTCGACCTGGGCCGGGTCGGCGATCAGTTGCCGCGCCGCGGCCAGGGCGGGCCGGGCGAAGCGGTCGACGAGCGCCTCCATCGCCGCCGGGTCCCGCCGCTCCCGATACAGGGCCATCAACCGCTCGGAGGCCAGGACGCGCAAGTCGGTCATGGGCTTACGCGCCGGCGGCGCCCTCCAGGAGCCGGCCGCCGGCCATCCGGATGACGCGGGAGGCACGCCCCGCCACGGCGGCGTCGTGGGTGACCAGCAGGACAGCGCCCCCTTCCCGCGCGAACTCGGCGAGCGCGTCCAGCACGACCGCCGCGCTCGCCGCGTCGAGGTTGCCGGTCGGCTCGTCGGCCAGGACCAGCCGCGGCCGGCGGAGGAGGGCGCGGGCGAGGGCCGTCCGCTGGCGCTCCCCGGTGCTCAGCGCCGCGGGGACGTGCCCGGCGCGATCCGCCAGCCCGAAGCGGCTGAGCAGGGCGTCCGCCCGCGCGCCGGCGTCCGGCAGGGGCGCGGCCAGGACCGGGGCCAGGACGTTCTCCCTCGCGGTCAGGTACGGCACGAGGTGAAACTGCTGGAAGACGAAGCCGACCGCCGCCGCGCGGAGCCGCGCGCGCGCGTCGGGCGATCGGGCATAGACGTCCTCGCCATCCCACGTCACGCGGCCCGCGTCGGGTGCCAGGAGCCCGCCCGCGACCAGGAGCAGCGTCGTCTTGCCGCACCCGCTCGGCCCCTGGAGGGCCACGAACGCCCCCGGCCCGACCGCGAGCGCGATCCCGCGCAACGCCTCAACCGCCCGCGCGCCGCGGTAGGTCTTTCCCACGTCCCGGAGCTCGAGCATGGCGCCCCTCGCCGCTTCAACCGGACCCGCTCGTTCCTGGAGACCATCCGACGCGATCGCACGACACGCCGAAACACCCGCCCAGAAGAAGCCTCCGGAACCTGCGGCGGGCGGGCGTCCCGGCGAGAGCCTCCCACCGTTGGCTCCGCGGCGCCGCGCCGCGTCTTCAGGTTTCGCGCAGGATCTCCGCGGGGTCCTGCCGCGCCGCCCAGAGGGCCGGCAGCCAGGCGGCGAAGGCGGACAGGGTCGCGGAGCCCGCGAGGGCCGCTGCGACCCAGCCGGGGCGCGCCAGCCCGCGCACCGCCTCCGCCATCGCCTCCCCCGGGATCCACGCGCCCGCGCCGAAGAGGCCGAGCGCGCACCCGAGTCCCGCCCCGAGCACCCCGGCGAGCGCCGCGCGGCTGAGGAAGAGGGCGAGGATGGGGAGGGTCCGCACCCCCATCGCCCGCAGGATCCCGATCTCCGCCCGGCGCTCCCGGACGTTCGCGAAGGCGAGGAAGCCGATCCAGACGGCGCAGGAGGCCAGCACCAGGGAAACGACGGCGGCGGCAACGGCCTCCTTCCCCGCCGCGAGCCGGTCCCGGGCTTCCTTCTCGCGCCCGATCTCCTCCCGCGCCAGGGCCGCCGTCCGGTTCCTCATCTCGGCGCGCGCCAGCGCCTGAGACTGATATTCGATCACCTGCGTATCCGGCAGGATCCGCGCGACCTCCGCCCGGATTTCCCCCACGCGGTCCACCGTCGCGCAGTTGCACTCCAGGGCCAGGATCGCGTTGATCCGGCCCGGCAGTCCGAGCAGGTCTTGCGCTTCAGCCAGGCTCATCCAGATCGTGATGTCGTCCTTGCTTCCTTTCTCCGGCTGGCATCGCCCGACGGTGAAGTCGCGCCCGTTGAAGGCCACCCGGTCGCCCCGCTTGAGCCCCAGCGCGCGGTGGAGCTCGTGGCCGAGCCAGACGGTACCGGCGGGGACGGGCTCGAGGATCGGCTTCTGCCCCTGCCGCTGAATCAGGACCTCCCCCCGCACGCCCATCAGAAAGACGGTCCGGTCCCGCTCCGCCCATTTCACGCGCTGCTGCAGGCTGGGGAGGACGTGGTTGATCGTCGCCACGCCGGCCTTTGCAAGCCGCTCGGCGTACGTCTCCGGCATCGTCCGGTCGCCGGCGCCGTCGATGTAGAGCCGTCCCAAGTCGAGATCCTTCGGGAGGATGAGGATATTAAAGCCCATTTCCTTGGTGAGCTTCCGGACGTCGTCCTCCATGCGGGCGAGTCGATCGCGCAGCGCCGCCTCTTTTTCCGCGAGCATCCGGCTGGTGGCGATCTGGTGCTCGCGAAGGACGGCCACCGCCGCCGCCAGGCAGCCGACGGCCGCCGCCGCGGCGAGAAGGCCGAGCCCGAAGTGCCCGGGACGGTGGGCGATTTCGCGCAGGACGAGCCGCGACAGGGTCATGGCTGGATCCGAAATTGCTCCGCGTCAAGCCCGGCGGCCGATCAGGTCGGCGGGCGCCGCCGCATGCCGATCGTCGCCGCTGCGACGGCGATCGCGCCGGCGCCGATCAGGACGGCCAGGGCCAGGGCCAGGGCCAGGAGGCCGGGGAACGGCCGGGGCGCGTCACCGTCTCCAGCCGGCGCGGGAGGGAGGGGCGCGGCGGCCGCCGCCGCGATCATCTCGCCCGCCGCCGCCAGGTTCGGGACCTCCGGATCCATCACGTCGGGCGCGTCGTAGATCGCGTCCCAGTCCGCCGTCATCAGCAGGTCCATCCCGGGGTTCATCTCCTTGACCTGGCAGGAGCACGGCCCCGCCAGGAAGGCGGCGGCCTCCCGGAGGACGTCCGGCTCGAGCTCGTCGCCCGACAGCGCGGCGAGGGCTCGGCCGCGGCCGAAGATGGGAAAGACGATCGGCTCTCCCGCCGCCGGGGGGGGGTCGTCCACCAGGCGCAACAGCATGTCGACGAAGGTTTTCTCCGAGGCATCGGCGCGCGACAGGCGCAGCACGGAAAAGGAAAGGCGAAGCGGCAAGGCGGAGCGGAACCGGCCGGGGCCGAACGGATCCTGGTCCTCCGGGTCGAGCCGCGGGGGGTCGGCCTCCTGCTCGACGGCGCGGAGCAGCGCTTCGACTTTCGCCGCCGCGGCGTTGTCGCGCTCCGGGATGCCGCCCTCGAGGAGGACCCAGACCGCGGACGTGCCGGCCAGGAGGCGGCGGGCCGTCTCGCGGCGCGCGGGGCTGTCGAGCAGCGCGGCGGCGGACGACACCGTGAGCGGGCCGGACCAAAGCGCCGGCCCCGCCTCCTGGGGGGCGGGATAGCGGACCACCAGCCAAGGAAGCGGCGGATCCGCCTGCGCCTCCCAGAGCGCCTTCAGGGGGTCCGGGACCTGCCGGCCGACGTCGACCCGCTCGAGTTGCAGATTGGGGAAGGCTCCGTCCGGGTCGCGCGCGGCGTCGAGGAGCTCGACCGCCTTCTGCGCCTCCGCGTCGAGCGCGCCGCGGTGAAAGAGGACCGCCTCGTAGGGCTCCGGCGGCCAGCGCTCGAGGGCATAGCGGTGGACGGGGACGCTGCAGGCGTCCGCGGCCGGCGGCGCCGGGAGGGCGCCCGCGGCCAGCGCCGCGAAGACCGCGCGCGTCCAGGGCCGGTGATCGGTCATCTCCCGAAGCCCTCGGGTTTTTCTCCCCCGCCGCCGGCCCGTTCTAGACCACCTTCATGTGCACCGCGGCGGGCGTTTTCGGGAGGCCGGGCATGGTCAGGATGTGGCCGCAGATCGCCACCACGAAGCCCGCGCCGGCCGACAGTCGCAACTCGTTCACGGTGATGCGGAACCCGCGGGGGCGGCCCCGGCGGGAGGGGTCGTCGGAGAGCGAGAGGGGGGTCTTCGCGACGCAGATGGGCAGTCTTCCGAATCCGGCCTGCTCAAGCAGCGCGCGGTCGGCCCTCGCCGGCCGGTCCCAGTCGACGCCGTCCGCCCCGTAAAGCCGGGTGGCGATCGCTTCGAGCTGGTCAACGAGGGGCGCCCCCGGCTCGTAGAGGAAGCGCAGCGACGCCTCGCGGCTGGACTCCACGACGCGAAGGACGGCGCGCGCCAGGTCCACCGCGCCCTCGCCGCCCCGCGCGTGATGCGAAGCCGCCACCGCCTCCACCCCCTGCTCCCGGCAGAAGGCCGCGATTCGGTCGAGGTCGGCCGGGGCGTCGTCCGCGAATCGGTTGATCGCGACCACCGGCTCGATCCCGAAGGCGCGGATGTTCGACAGGTGCTGGGCGAGGTTGCCGAGGCCGCCGTCGGGCGTGAAGCCGCCGTGGTAGGCGACGGCGCGGACGGTGGCCACGACCACGGCCGCCCGGGGCCGGAGACCGGCGGCCCGGCACTTGATGTGGAAAAACTTCTCCGCCCCGAGGTCCGTTGCGAAGCCGGCCTCGGTGACGACCACGTCGGCGAGCTTCAGCGCCATGCGGGTGGCGAGCGCACTGTTGGTCCCCTGGGCGATGTTGGCGAAGGGGCCGGCGTGAACGAAGGCGGGCGTTCCCTCCGCGGTCTGGACCAGATTCGGGTGGATCGCGTCGCGGAGGAGCACCTGCATCGCCCCGTCCGCCTGCACGTCGCGCGCGCGGACCGGCCCCCCGGACGCGGTGAAGCCGACGACAATGTCGCCCAGCCGCCGCCCGAGGTCGGTGTAGTCGCGCGCCAAGCAGAGGATGGCCATGACCTCCGAGGCGGGCGTGATGTTGAAGCCGTCGCGCCGCGGCACGCCGTTCTTCACGCCGCCCAGCCCGATGATGATGTCGCGCAGGGCGCGGTCGTTGATGTCGATCACCCGCCGCAGCACGATCCGCCGCGGATCGATCCCCAGCTCGTTCCCGTGCTGGAGGTGGTTGTCCACCATCGCGGCGAGCAGATTGTTCGACTTCTCGACGGCGTACATGTCGCCGACGAAGTGGAGATTGATGTCCTCGGCGGGGACGACCTGGGATCGGCCGGAGCCGGTGCCGCCGCCCTTGATGCCGAAATAGGGGCCGAGGGAGGGCTCGCGGAGGCAGACGGCGGCCTTCCGGCCGAGCCGGCGCAGGGCGTCGCCGAGGCCGATCGTCGTCGTCGTCTTCCCCTCGCCGTGCGGCGTGGGGGTCATGGCGGTGACGAGGACCAGCGCGCCGTCCGGCCGGTCCGCGCGCCGCTGCAGCTCGTCGAGGGGGACCTTGGCGATGTAGCGGCCGTGGAGGAGCAGGGAGTCGGGGTCCAGGCCCAGGTCCCGCGCCACCTCCGTGATCCGCCGGGAAGGCTCGCCGTCGCCGCCTTTGCCGATCATCCGGTTCTCCGTTCGGTACCCGCCGGCCGCCGGCGGGGAGAGGTATTATAGGAGATCGGGGCGCCGAGACCAAGGATTGGCGGGGGGACGGTCCGCGGGAGGCTCGGAAAGGCGGCGGCCGACGCCTCCTCGGGGGCGCTCGTCTTCGCCCCTGGCCCTTCGCCCCCGCAGTCCCAGGGGGACGGTCTACCCGTTGAAATAAAGGTAGGCGGCCAGAATGATGAGGCAGACCCCGACCGAGGCCAGCACGTCGCGCCGGTCCCAGCTGCCCCGCGACTCGGCGCGATGCTGGTCCGTCGTCGTACCGTACGTCAGCCCCGAGATCCGCGCGTAGTCGGGCGCCTCGGTGGCGTAGCTGACGCCGATCATCACGACGACGCTCACCAGAAAGATGATGAGGCTGTAGTACTGGAAGTAGATGTGATGGACGATCCAGAGGAAGGAGCCGGGCGCATAGGCGAATCCCGCGATCATCTGGGGGGGGGTGTCCACGGCCAGGCGGAAGAGGCCGAGCAGGAAGCCGACGACGAGCGCCGCCAGGCACCCCTTGGCGTTGAGCCGCTTCCAGAAGATGCCGAGGATGAAGACCGTGAAGATCGGCGGCGCCAGGTAGCCCTGCACGCTCTGCAGGTAGAAGTAGAGGCCCTGAGCGCCGCGAATGATCGGGATCCAGAGCAGGCCGATGACCACCATGATGGTTGTCGCCACCCGGCCGATCCAGACAAGCTGCTGCTGCGTCGCCTGCGGGCGCAGCTTCGAGTAGAAGTCCATCGTGAAAAGCGTGGAGGAGGCGTTGAAGACGCCCGCCAGGGAGCTCATCAGCGCCGCCAGCAGGCCCGCCACCACGATCCCGCGGACGCCCGCGGGCAAGACGTGCTGCACGATGAGCGGGTAGGCCATCTGGGCCTGCGACCGGACCAGCCCGCCCTGTTCGTCGAACAGGATCGCCTTCAGCGCCGGGTTCGTCCCGCTCTTGGCCACGGCGAAGCAGATCATGCCGGGGACGATGAAGACGAAGACGGGGAGGAGCTTGAGGAAGGAGGCGAAGATGCTGCCGCGGCGCGCCTCCCGCTCGTTCGGGGCGCCGAGGGCGCGCTGGACGATGTACTGATCCGTGCACCAGTACCAGAGCCCGATCACCGGGGCGCAGAAGAGCATTCCCAGCCAGGGGAAGTTCCCGTTGAAGTACCACGCGATGCGGGACGTCTCCATCACCGGGGCCCACGTCCCCTCCATCCCCGCCGGGATCAGCGGCTTCCAGAGGTTGAACATCTCCGAGCCGCACTGCTCGCGCAGCGCGCCCCACCCGCCGAGGGCCTTCAGCCCAAAGACGGTCACCAGCGACGACCCGACGATGAAGACCACCGTCTGGATCGCCTCCGTGTACGCCACCGCCCGCATGCCGCCGAGCACCGTGTAGAGCCCCGTCATCAGGATCACCGCGATCGACCCGACCCAGAAGCTGTCGAGCCCCGCGACCGAGACGTCGGGGAAGAGCGAGGCGAAGACGATGCCGCCGGCGAAGATCCCGACCGCGATCTTCGTCACGACGTACGCGACCAGCGAGATGATCGAGAGGACCCAGCGGCTGGTCGGGGAGAAGCGGCGCTCGAGGAACTCCGGCATCGTGAAGACGCGCGAACGGGCGTAGAAGGGGACGAAAACCCAGCCTAAGACGAGCAGGCACCAGGCGTGCAGCTCGTAGTGAGCCATTGCCACGCCGTCCGTGCAGCCGGATCCCGCCAGCCCCACCAGGTGCTCCGACCCGATGTTCGAGGCGAAGATCGACGCCCCGACGATCCACCAGCCGAGGTTGCGGCCGGACAGGAAGTAGTCGTCCGCCGTGTTCTGGCTCTTGCGGATCGCCCACCACGAGACCCCCAGGAGAAGCGCGAAATAGCCCGCGATCACCGCCCAGTCGAGCCAGATCATGGGGCCTCTCCTTGCATGAGATCCGGATCCCGCAACACTAGTCTCCCTCGGGGGATCCGTCAAGCGATTCCTCGGCGGGACCCTGCGGACCCGGCCGGGGACGCCCCGCGCCCCCCGGATCGGGCCAGCGGACAAACGGTCCGGACGCCCGGCGGCATAGGCTTGCCTACCGGATGCGCGGGCGGCGCCGACCTAACGCCTCCCGCGAAGCGCGGCGGCCCCGGCGCGGGGAGGCCCCCCGGAACAAGCCTACCCGCCTGAAAGGTGGGGCCCCCGGACGGAGGCGGGTGACGGGGAGGAGCCGCAGCGACCCGGGAGGACCCGGTCATTTCCGCTGCTTCGCCGGCGGCGTGGCCAGCCGCGCCTGCAGCGCCGCGTCCGTTTCCGCCGGATCGAAGGCGAAGCCGCCGATCGCGATCCGGCCGCCCGCGACGTCCGGCGGGCTGTTGAGAAAGCTCGTCGGCACGATCGCGCCGGTCGACTTTCCCGCCGAGGTCTCGATCGCGGCCGGGGGCTTGAAGAGCGTCCGGCGCCACGCGGCCCGTCCCGTCTCCGGATCGAGTGCCGCCACGAAGACGCCCCCTCCCGTCTCCGGGTGCCGGCCCGCCGAGGCCACGATCCGCCCGTCGAGCCGGGCCACGCCATAGACCGGCCAGGTCGACTCGAGCTGGCCGTAGGCGACCATCCAGCGCTCCCGGGGCGCGACGAGGTGGCGCCACGCGGGCGCCCCGTCCGCCGCCCGCACGGCGTAGACCCAGCCGTCATGGCAGCCGAAGACCACGAGGCCGTTTACGACGAGCGGGCGCCCGCTGACGCGCGCGCCCGCCGTGACGAGCCAGCGGACGCTCCCGTCCGCCGCCCGGGCCTCGACGCGATGGCGATTCACGACCGAGACGATGCGCAAGCCGTCTCCCGCCTCGACCGGCTCCGTCTCCTCCGCCGCCTCCCGCTCCCCCCACCGCATCCACTCATCAGAGATCGGCCCCGCGGGAGGGGGGGGATCCGGCCGGGCCGCCGCGACCGTCCCGGGCCGCCCGTCCCCCGTCTCCAGCCGCCGTTCCTCCGGCCACGCCGGCCGCAACGGCTCCGGCGTCAAGCACGTGTAGCCGCGCAACTGCGTGAAGCACGTGCAGGCCGAGGGGGTGAAGTAGACGCGCCCGTTCGCCGGCGTCGCCCCGATCGCGCACCCCGCGCGGCAGACGCTCTGGAGCGTCCCGTTGTAGGCCGCATCGAGATAGGTTACGTACCCCCAGATGAACCCGTCGGGCAGTCCCACGAACCGGTTGCAGCGCTGATTGTACGGCAGGCGCGCGCCGACGCCGATCCGGAGGGTGTCGACCGGCGCCTGGTAGATCGTCGTATGGCCCGCGTAGAAGACCGTCCCGCCCCGCACGACCGCGTTGTACATCGAGTCGTTCCAGGCGGACCGGAATGTTCCCTCGCCCGCCAGCGAGCCGTCCGCCAGGCGAATCGATCCGATCCACCCGCCGCCCTCCTTCTCCCCGCGCCCGCCGATGGCGCTGCCGCAGAAGAGGACGAGATGATCCCCCGCGGGGATGATCTGACCGACTGGTTTGCCGGCGACGATTTCGCTCCGGAAGACCTCCCGTCCGGACGCGGCGTCGATCCCGATCAGGGCGCGCGCGAGCGCCCACGGCCAGCGCGAGCGCAGGACGGCGCCCGCGTCCGCCTCCAGGGCATAGACCCGGCCTGCGGCGGCGTCGATGACCGGGAAGAGGAGGGAGCCCCCCGCCGGGGGCGGGCGATGCCAGCGCAGCCGCCCCGTCGCCGCGTCGGACATGAAGAGACCCGTGTCGAGGTTGACCGCGACCAGGTCGCCCGCGACGCGGACCTGCGTTCCCTCGTCGCGCAGCGGCTTCCCGGCGGCCGCGCCGTACGTCAGGGCCACATCCCCCGTGCGCGCGTTGAGGGCCGCCAGCGGGCCGCCGGCCTGCAGAAAGGTGTAGATCCGCCCGCCGGTCGCGACGAGCTGCCAGCGCCGCCCGGCGGCGGCGGTGTCGCGCGGCCGCTTCCAGAGAGGAACGCCGCTGAAGGCATCGAGGGCGGCGAGCATACCCTGCCGCTTCCGCGGGTTCGCTCCGTCCGCGGTCTTGTAATCGAGGGCCAGCAGGCCGCCGTCGGCGCGGACGCCCGCCCCGGGGTCGTAGCCAGCGGGGTTGCCGCCGAGAGGGATCGCCTGCACGCCGCTCATCCACTGGAGTTGGCACGGCGCGCGGACGAACCGGTCGCGGGAGACGCCGTTTCCGTCGGGGCCTCGGTCGAAGTGCCCCCAGTCGTCCATCCCGGCCGGACGAGGCTTCGGCACCGGCGACCAAGCGCCGTTCCTTCGGAGGACCGCGACGCCCCCCGGGGCTACGACACGGAGCAGCTCCGACTCCGGAGGCGCGTGCGGGCCGAGCGCGTCGAGATCGGCGACGAGGAGGCTGACGGCTTCGTCGGGATAGGGCAGGGGGTCGAGCGAAGCCGCCGGGGCGGCCGCGGCCAGGCCGTACAGGCCGGCGGAGCGGATCGTCTCCCGCGCCGCGCGGAGCGCCGCGCCGTCGAGGGCGAGGCCGTGGACGAGGAAGCGGCCGCCGGCGGCGAGGTCCGCCTCAAGCCGCCCGTCCGTAGCGCCGAGGTGGACGGCCAGCCCGGCCTCGATCCCGGCGGCCTGGCGCACCGCCTCGGCGGAGGGATCGGGCGCCGCACCGGCCGCCGCCGCGAGGAGCCCGTTGACCGAGACCCCCCCGACCAGGATTCCCCGCGCCAGCCCCCGACTCATCCCGCCTCTCCTTCATCTGTATTTGCACGCGCGTGTCATGCGCAAACGGCGCGACGAGAGCGGCGGGAAACAGATCCGCCCCGTCGCCGGGGACGGGACACCCCCTCTCCCTTCACGGGCGGCACAGGTGTGCCGCCCCTCGTCACCGAATCCGACCGGGGTCACTTGAGAGGCGGCGACGCGGTTGTGGGGGAAGAGCCGTCGTCTGCGGGCAGTTCCCAGACCCGCCCAGGTCCGGAGGGCGCCGGCCGCAGGCACCCCAGTCGCACGGGAGTCTGCCTCGGGTTGCCGAGGCGGACGCCGCTTCCGGGAATCGGGCCGAGGCGGAAGACCTCGCCGAAGGGGGCGCTCAGCGCGTGCGCCGTCGCGTCGTGGGCTCCCCCCTCGACCAGACCGCGCGCGCCGTTACCTTCTTAGTATAACCGCCTTCCCCTCCCGGTTGGCCCAAACGTTTCATCCCCGTCCCGGCGGCGGGGAACCGCCAAGTTGACGGGTGCGCCGAGGGGTGAAGCCCAAGCTCGCTTCGGTGACCGGCGCTCCGCTTGACGTCCCGTCGGTCTCATAATCCCGGCAGGACCGCCACGCCGTCGACGGCCCTGCAGACATGGACGGCGTATCGGTCCGCAAGGTCCGGTCGTGCGAGGGGGTACGCGAGGTCCACGGCCTTTCGGAGCGCGTCGACGGCCCCGGCGCGGACGATCGCGCCGGCGGCGCCCTTGTCGCCGCCGCCGAGCATGCGCTCGCCGAGCACACCCGGGACCGTCCGCGCGATGTCGCACATCGTCTCGAGCTCCGGCCCCGAGATCTTGTAGAGGTCCCGCAGACCGATTCCGTCCTCGCGGAAGACCGCGCCGACCGTCTCGATATCTCCCGCGCGCCACGCCTTGAGCATCTTGTAGAACCGCCGCTGGGCGCCGTAGATGTAGCGGAGGCGGTCGCAAGGGCCCGGGTGGCTTCGGCCGAACTTCGCGAGGACTTTCGCGAGGAGCTGCGCATCGCGGATGTCGGCCAGTTTCCGGAAGCCGAACGCCTTCCCGGCCTTCTCGGCCAGCTCGTCGCACTCCGCGCGGCGGACGCGGTAGGTGGATTTCTCGAGCCCCGGCCGGACGGTGCCGGTGTCAAGGCTGACGAGGCGGAAATCGGCCGCGCCGGCGCCGAGGGGGATGTATTTGACGGTGCGCGCGGCCGGGTTGTAGTGCGTGCCCTTTCCGGCCTTTGCGAAATAGATCATGATCTGGTCGAGCTGGCCGCAAGGGGATCCGATGTAGTCGTTCTCGACGGCCTGGGCGAGGTCGATGATCCGCATGCGGTCCGCCCCGAGTGAGAGGCCGTTGACCTCGAGGACGGCCGTCATCAGGTTGAGCGTCAGGGAGGCGGAGCGGGACATGCCGCCGCCGGGGATGTTGCCCCAGAGGACGGCGTCGAATCCCTGTCCTGTCGTGAGGCCTTCCCGGCGGAGGATGTAATCGACGCCGTACGGGAAGCGCGCCCACGAGTCGGGGACGGACTTCGGCGGGGGGACGCGACCGGGGATGAAATCGACGATCCCATCGCCCGCGAAGTTGCCGCTGAAGAGCCGGACGCGGCCGAGGGCGTTCGGCCTGTATGCCATCCAGATGAATCGGTCGGTGCCGACGCCGAAGAGCTCGGTGCCGTTGTAGTCGCCGTGCTCGACGCCGAGGCAGAAGCGGGAGGAGGTGCGGCGGACCGTGCCGCCGGCGACCCGCAATCCCGTCCGCGCGGCGAGCCGGGCGAGCTCCCGGCGGGCCGTCCGGTCCGCGTCCATGGGGGGCTCCGCTATTTCGCGACAACGAGGGGGCTGAAGACCAGGTAGAGGATCAGCGTGAGCGCGATGACGACGAGACCGCACGCCAGGGCGCCCTTCGACGAGTCGAGGCCGATGGTGGTGTTCGCCTTGAACTCGACCGGCTGGGGAAGGGGCCGCAGGGCCGTGATCACGGCCATGATCGCCAGGCAGAGCCCGAAGCAGACGGCCATGCGGTTGAGGAACTGGAGCCCCGGGGCGGCGAACTTGAGCGTCGCGTAGGAGACGATGCTGGTGACGAGGCCGACGACGCCGCAGAGGCGCGGGGCGCGGCGCACCACCAACCCGAAGGCGAAGACCGCCAGGATGCCGGGGGAGATGAGCCCCTGGCTCTCCTGGATGATCGTGAAGATGCTGTTGCTGATCTTGGGGTTGCCCAGCATCGGCGCCAGGATCACCGCCACGGCCGCGAAGGCCACGACGGCCGCCCGGCCGAGGGAGACGAGGGCGTCCTGCGACGCCGCCGGGTGGAGCTTCTTGTAGACGTCCATCGTGAAGATTGTCGATGCCGCGTTGAGCATGGCGGCCAGCGAGCTGACGACCGCGCCGAGGAGCGCCGCCAGCACGAACCCCACGAGCCCCACCTGCTGCGGCAGCACGTGGCCGAGCAGCTGCCCGAGCGCCGTGTCGTACTTGTAAGCGATGAACTTCTCCGTCGCCGTCGCCGCGCCCGCCGACTTCGCCGCGGCCTCCGCCTTCCGGTTGTACGCCTCGACCTCCGCCGCCAGCGCCGCGTTCACGTGCTTCCAGGCGTAGTCCTCCGAGACGAAGACCGTGTGCGGCGCCACCCGCGCGGCGTCGAACGACGCCTTCAGGATGGGCAGGACGCCGGGCTTTCGGGACTTCACGCTCAACAAGGCCTTCTCGTCGGGGTAGACGGCCAGGAGATAGCGGCCCTCGTCCGCCCAGGCCTCCACGGCCGCCTCGGTCGGCGCCTGGGCGACCTCCACCACCTGCGTATCCGGGTTCGCCTTCACGTACTTCGCCATCACGATGGCGTTATCGGGCTGGCCCGCCAGCCGCATGTCCTTCGCGTAGAGGTTGAACGCGATGATGCCGGGGATGACGACGACAAAGGGGATGAGGAGCTTGAGGAAGGCGGCGAAGACGATGCCCTTCTGCCCCTCTTTCAGGGACGCGGAGCCGAGCAGCCGCTGCGTGATGTACTGGTTCAGCCCCCAGTAGTAGAAGTTCGGGATCCACAGCCCCAACAGCAGCGCGGTCCATGGCAGGACCGGGTCGTTCGCCGGCAGGAACATGTTCAGCCGGTTGCGGTTCAGCTCCCAGAAGCGGGAGAACGCGCTCGTGCCGGGCTTCAGCGCCTCGAAGGCCACCTCACCGGTCTTCACGTCGACCACGCGCGCGGCCTCGGAGGCCAAGCCGAGCTTCTGGAAGGCGAAGTACAGGATCACGGCCCCGCCGACGACGAGGGCGCTTCCCTGGATCAGGTCGGCCCACGCGCACGCCTTCAGCCCCCCCGCCGTCACGTACAGCATCGCGATCAGGCCGATCGCCAGCGCCGCCACCCAGAGGCGGACGTCGTACCCCATCTTGAGGGCCAGGGTCGTGATCGTCAGCGCCCCGGAGTACGTCACCGCCCCGAGCAGCAGCAGCAGGATCAGGATCATCGACACCGCCATGATCCCGCGCGCCCAGGTGTTGTAGCGGACCTCGAGGAACTCCGGCATCGTGTAGATGCCCGCCCGGAGGAAGTAGGGCAGGAATGCGAACCCCACCACCACCAGCGTGATGGCCGCCATCCACTCGTAGCTGGCGATGGCCAGGCCGACATGGCTCGCGGCGTTGCCGCTCATCCCGACGAACTGTTCCGTCGAGATGTTCGCCGCGATCAGCGAGAATCCGATCAACCACCACATCAACCCCCGCCCCGCCAGGAAGTACGATTCGCTGTCCTTCTGCTGCCGGCTCTTGACCATGCCGAGGATCACGACCGCCGCCACGAAGACCACGAAGACCAGGATGTCAAGCGCGCCGATCGCCATGGACCCTCTCCTTTCCTCATGAAAATGGCGGTCGCGTCCGTCCTCCCCCATCGCCGTGCCGGTGCCGCTCGGCGGCACCCCGCGGGCGCGAACGGCGAAGTATAGCCCGGCCGGCCGTCTCCGCACAATGAACTTTCGGGGCGAAGCCCGGGGGGCATCCTCTCTCAAGTTGTCCCGCACGTTTGGTCCTGTAGACGATGCTTTCAACGGGCGAGGAACACTTTTCGATCCGGAACTGGTTTCGTCGGCGGCGACAAGGCGTTTTCGGACATCTTGACGACCTCCCGGCGCTTCAAGTCCGCCGCGAACGTCATCCGTTTATCGTCGCGTTCTCCCCGCCGACCCCCCGACACCCGGCCCCGCCGACCCGCCTACACCCCGCCCCCATCAGGGGGCGGGGCGGGCGCGGAGGGGGGACGGGACACACCCTCTCCCTATCTCCCGCGGCGCGCCGCGCGCGCCGGGAGCGCCCCACGACCCTGACCGGCCGGTGTTTTGCCGCGCCCCGCGCCCCCCGGCGCAGCCCTTTCCCACTCCGCCGGGAGAGCGGAGCAACGGCAGACGGCCTATAAGCAAATCCCGTGCCACACTCTCGAATATTGCGCAAGTCGCCTCGCCAAATGAAGTTAAGACGAATCCGAGCTCCAGCGGGCCTCTCGTACGATGTTACTTATCGTAACATTGCCTCGATCCTGCGCCCCTGTTTCAGTCCTCGCGTTGCATGACCGGTTGACCTATCTCGGGCGGCACAGGCGTGCCGCCCCTCGTCACCGAATCCGACTGACGGCTTTCCGAATCCACACGACAACCCGATGCGTCGGATGCTTCCGGCGTCGCGTCCCGCTTTCTGTACCAACGCCTGCTCGTTGAGATGAGATTACGGAGACGGAGGAACTTCGAAAAGTCCGGGGTAACTTGAGAGCCCCCCTTCGGCTCTCCTTGGCGTGAGCGGCGTCTCGGCAAGACCTGACGCGTGTCCCCTTGAGGGAGCCGGCGCATTTGGTTGCCAGCGTTCCGCGCCGCGGATAGAATCCCGCATCCCCTTTTCGGAGACCGCGATGCGAACGGCGCCCGCCCTCCTGCTCCCGCTCGCCGCCGTGCTTCCCGTCCTCGCCGACGCCGCCCCCGCCTTCCGGCCCGGCGAGGTCTGGCTCGACATCGCCGGCAAGCCTATCAACGCCCACGGCGGCGGCCTGATGCTTCATGGCGGCACCTACTACTGGTACGGCGAGAACAAGGAGGGGCGCACCTGGCTCCCCGAGTCCACCAAAGCTTGGGACGGGTACCGCGTCGACATTACCGGCATCCGTTGCTATTCGTCGAAGGACCTCCTTTGCTGGAAGGACGAGGGGATCGTGCTGAAGCCGGTGCCGGGCGACCCGAAACACGACCTGCACCCCTCGAAGGTCTGCGAGCGCCCCAAGGTCGCCTTCAACCCGCGCACGAAGCAATTCGTCATGTGGATGCACATCGACAGCGAGGATTATCAGGCCGCCCGCGCCGGGGTGGCCGTCGCCGACGCGCCCACCGGCCCCTTCCGGTACCTCGAGAGCGTCAAGCCCGAGGGCGGGGACAGCCGCGACCAGACCCTCTTCGTGGACGACGACGGCAAGGCCTACCGCATCTACTCGTCGGAAGGGAACAAGACGACGTATATCTCGCTCCTCACGGACGACTGGCTGAAGCACACCGGCAGGTACGAGAAGGTCTTCCCGGGCCGGAGCATGGAGGCGCAGGTCGTCTTCAAGCACGCGGGGAAGTACTACTTCATCGCTTCGGGCTGCACGGGGTGGGACCCGAACCCGGCGCGGTCGGCGGTGGCGGACTCGATCTGGGGGCCGTGGACGGAGCTCGGCAATCCCTGCACGGGCCCGGGTGCGGAGATCACCTATCGCGGGCAGAGCACCTACGTGCAGCCCATCGCCGGGAAGCCCGGGGCCTTCGTTTTCATGGCCGACCGCTGGAACAAGAAGGACCTCCCCGACTCGCGCTACCTCTGGCTGCCGCTGCTCATCCGCGACGGCAAGCCCGTGGTCTTCTGGGAGGACGCGTGGGACCTGACGTGGTTCGACCGGCAGGCGGGGGGAAAGTAACGCGCCCCAGGCGAGACGTCGGTGCGCGAGGCGCACCGCGCCGCCGCCGACGGGATCAGGCGGTCCCGCATCGCCGACGCCTCGCGCGCCCCCGAGCCGCGCTTCCGGCTGGCGGCGTTCCTGGCGATTAGGAACTCCAAAGCCGCCTTTTCGGACTCCCAGGCGGCGCTTCGCGAGGAAGTGTAGTCGGCTGGAAAGGAGTTGGCAATGGGAGGGGCGGGTTTTCAGGGGCGGGAAAAGCCATCTAACGGCCTTTATCGGACGTTGCGGACAAAGAGACCCGTGCCGGTTTCCAGAGGCCTTCCGGAAGCAGATTTTCAACTACCTTCTTGACCGAAATCAAAGTCCGCCTCCGGCGGCGACCGGGCGGGCGCCAGATGCGGCGGGGTGTCCGGCAGACCCATCGAGCGCAAGATCTTCCCAACCGCCCCCGGCTCCAGGATCTCGGCGATCGGCTCCATCCTGCCTCCGCAGCGCGGACACGCCAGGGCGTCGAGGCCCATCGTACGCTTCAGCAGGTCCGCTCGCCGCATCCGCTCACGCCACCGGTGACGGGGGCCTGTTCCCGCCACCCAGCCACCCGGGCACGATGACGCACAAAGCGGGGAGCGGTCACGGTCTTGGGCTGCCGGACTGGGCTCGGGTCCGGTTGTGGGCAGCCGGTCGGGTCGTGGGGCCCGGTCGTGGGAAGTCGGTCCGGTCTCTGTCCCGGTCGCAGTCGTGGGGCGCGATGACGCGACCGGGACCGAGACGCATGACTGGGACCCGACCGGCAGCCGGGACTGAGACCCATGACCAGGCCGGCCGCCGTGCCTCATGACCGTGACCATACCGGCAGCCGAGCCCGAGACCGAGACGTGGCCGTCAGCCGGCACCACCGCCCTCCGCCGCTTCGCGTTCGGCGCCAGGACCCCGTGATAGCGGAGCAGGTGCGCCCGGGGCGGCGGGACGAGCGCCGCCAGCTTCCCCAAGAACTCCACCGGGTCGAGGACGAGGTGCGTGCTGCCGTCCGGCCACGGGCGCCGGAAGCGGTAGACCACCCTCCCGTCGTCCAGCCGGCGGAGCCGCTCCTGGCAGAAGGGCGGCCGCACGATGTACCGGCAGAGCCGCTCCAGCCCCGCCCGGTCGCACGCGCGGACCCGACGACCAGCCTCGATGTTGTAGCCATCGCCCGAGTTCCGCGAGAACGGCTTCTCCGGGGGCTCCGGCGGCTCGTCGGGCGCGTCGGCCAGCTCCCCCGACATGTGGACCCTGCAGGTGCCGCCCGAAAGCCCGAGAAGGCCCTGGACGGACGCTCCCTGCAACTCCTCGAGCGCGGACGGGTCACCGGCCGTGTCATCGTCGGCGCCCGCCGCCGAACCGCACGCCAATCCCCGCTTCGCGAGCAGCTCCCGGATGCGGTGGCGGGTCCGCACGAGCACCCGGTCGAGATCGTCCGGCGACGGAGAGGGAAGCTTGCGGAATCGGACCGCGCCGGTGACGGGGTCGGTGAGGTAGACGCCGTCGAGGGCGAGGGTATGGAAGTGGATGTTGAGGTTGAGGGCGCCGCCGAAGCGCTGGACGCCCGTCACCGCGCCGCAGGCGTCCTCGCGCAGCTGGCGGCACCCCGCGCGCCGCTGGAGGTCGCGAAAGATCTCGCCGACGAAGAGGCGGACCGCCTCGCCCAGGAGGCCGGCGTCCCGGGCGAGGGCGTAGCGGACGGGGCGCGGGATGGAGAAGACCCACTGGCGGACGGGCTGGCGGGGGAAGACGCGATCGACGAGGAAGACGGCGGTCTCGGACATGTGGCGGGCGGCGCAGGAGGGGCAAATGCCGCGCTCCTTGCAGGAGAAGGCGACGACGGCGTCGCAGCCGCAGTCGGGGCAGCGGAGGCGGGCGAAGCCGTAGGCCAGGATGCCGCACTCTAAGTAACATTCGACTCGTGGTCGAAAACACTGGCCAACCCAGTCTCACGGCGACTATAGTCCCTGCTATCCTCACCGCCTGTCCCCCGCCCTCGCCCCGGCGGCGGCGGAATGAACGAACCCGCTTGGGAGGCCCGACGATGAACCGCCTGCTCCTCGCCCTCGCCGTCCTGCCCGCGGCCGCCGGCCCCGCCGCCGCCGCCATCCCCGACGCCGTCGCCTATTGGAGCTTTGACGAAGGGCAGGGAGACACCGCCCAGTCCGTCGTCGTCGCACCTCCCAAGCCCGCCGTTCCTCCCGGCTGTGTCGGACTCTGGAAGTTCGACGAGGGCTCGGGCGACACCGTGAAGGACGAATCGCCGACCGGCAATGCCGGCACCCTCCAGGGCGCGAAATGGGTCGACGGAAAGTCCGGCAAGGCCGTCGAGTTCTCCGGCCGCGCCGCCGTCGAGTTCGCCAAGCCCCTCAACACCTGGCTCAGCAAGAGCGCCACGCTGGCCTTCTACATCAAGTCCACTCAGCGCGGCAACGACACCTTCTGGCAGGCCCCCGCCATTGCCGGTGTCGAGGAGGCGGGCGCCGGCGACGACATCTTCTGGGGCTACGTCACCGGCGAGGGCAAGCTCGGCCTCCAGGCCGGCGACGCCGCAGGCCCCGTCACCGCGACGACCGTCTGCGACGGCCAGTGGCACCATGTCGTCCTCGTCCGCAACATGGACGATGGGGCGATTCGGATCTACGTGGACGGGAAGCTCGACGCGGAGGGTTCCTCGGAAGGCGGCGAGAAGACGAAAGCCTTCGGCGCACTCGGCCGGCGCGAAAACACGGGCGGCGACCCGTCGTATTTCCAAGGCGTCCTCGACGACGTGATGGTCTTCGACCGGGCGCTGACCCCCGAGGAAATCGCGGTCGTTTTCGGCGGCGCCGCGGACGGGCCGGCCGACATGCGCGCGACGCTCAAGGGCGCGACGTGGACCGACGGCAAGTTCGGCAAGGCGGTCGCCCTCGGCGGCGGCGACGCCTGCATCGAGGTCCCCGCCGGCCTTGCCCGCTGGATGGGCAGGACCGCCTCGCTTTCCCTCTGGATCCGGACGACGCAGGCCGGGGACGACGACCCCGCCAAGGCCCCCGCCCTCGCCGGCTCGGGCGAGATCATCTGGGGCTTCCTCACGGCCTCCGGCCGAATCGGCCTGAAAGCGGGCGACGGCGAGGCCCGGGCCAGCGAGACGGCCGTGAACGACGGCGCTTGGCACCACGTCGTTTTGACCCGCCGCGCGGAGAGCGGAAAGGTGGAGGTGTACGTCGACGGGAAGCACGAGGGGTGGGCCAGCTCGGAGGCCCAGGAGAAGCCGGCGCCGTTCGCCGTGCTCGGCCGTCGCGAGGGCGGGGGGGCGGCGTTCCAAGGGGCGCTCGACGAGGTCCGCCTCTTCAAGCGAATCCTGACGGCCGCCGAGGTGCAGGCGCTCTTCAAGAACGAGGGCCCCTAAAGGCCCGATCGACCGGCCGCTTACCGCATCCGCAGGTCCTTGAACGCGATCGCCGCCCCGGCATCGACGGCGTAGAGCGCCAGGTTTCCAGCGGGCCCTTCCTGGATCGATCCCCGCAACACGATCAGGCCGTCCACCTCCAGCTCGAGGGTCCGGCCCGCGACGCGCAGCCGAAAAGGATGCCAGGCACCGGCGGCGACAATCCCGGATCCTGTCTTGGCGGGCCGGTCCCCGCCCACGAACAGATGCACGTCCCCGTCCGCGTGGAAGAGAAGCCCTGTTCCCCCGCGAGCGGTGCCCGGCCGGCGGAAGGCGATGCTGCCGCAGTTGACGGGCGCGCCCCGGATGACCTTCACGGCGCCGGCCAGCTCGAAATCGGGATTCGCGATCCGGCGCTGGACCTCCGCGCCGTCGGCGAGGACGAGCGCCCCGTCCTCCACGCGCGGGGCGGGCGTCCCGACCGACTCCCAGCCGGCCAGCCCGCGCCCGTCGAACAGGGGCGTCCACCCCGAAGCGGCCCCGCCGTTCCCGGCCCCCGGGGCTGCGGCGCCCGACCGGGCGCGCACCGGCCCCCCCGTTCCCGAGACGTCGCGCACCGCCACCCGGTGGAAGGCCGCGGGGCTCGAGTAAGTGCCCAGCCCGAGAACGGCCCCGCTGCTCTCCCGCGTCCGCCAGACCGTGTCCGGGCCGAGCGGCCCGGCGCTCTCCGTCCATCCCGCCACGGGCTTCCCGTCCAGGATCAACTTGACGCCTTCCTTCCGCACCAGGATCACGGCGACGTAACGCCGGCCGCTGGCGAGCCCGCCCGGCAGCCGCACGCGGGTGGGATTGAGCGACAGCGCATTTCCGCCCACGGTGCTGAACCCGAACAGGACGTTCCGGAACGCGCCCATCTGGCAGGCGAAGCGCGCGGCCCCCCGCGCGAGCGCGACGTTGACGTCGCCTTTCCCTTCGAGCCGCGTGAACTCGACCCGGATGTCGTACTCGTCCGGCGGCAGCCACGGCAGCTCGAGGCGCGCGTAGGTGGAGTCGTCGGAGATCCAGGCCCCGTCGCGAAGCTTCCATCCCCCCGAGTAGACGTCGCGCGCGGGGTCGACGAGGGGGAGCAGATCGACCGCTTTCGCCCAGGCCGCCTCGTCGGGGGGGACGGGAGGGCCGTGCAAAAAACGCTGGAGCGCGTCCGCCACCGCCCAGAAACCGGCGGCGGGCTGGCCGTTGATGGTCTGGAGCGTTGTCGAGGTGCGGAAGAAGGCGTGCGCGAGAACGGAGTTGATCTCGCAGCCCAGGTCGCGCAAGGGGCACGCCTGGAGCGGCGCCAGGTCGGCCACGGACGATCCCGCACAGGAGAAAGCGGTCAGAGGCATGTCCCGGACCGGCGAGAGGTCCGACACCGGCGTGAAGTCGACGCGGAGCAGCTCGAGAGCCATGCCGCGCAGCGGGGCCAGGTCTTCCACGCGCGTGTACTGGAGGTTGAGCTCGCGGAGAGGGGCCCCGGCGAGCGGGGCGAGGTTCGAGACGGGCGTCCCGGCCAAGCTGAGCCGCACCAGCGGCATGCCGCGCAGCGGGGCCAGGTCGGCGACCTTCGTGGCGTAAGCGTCAAGATGCGTCAGGCGCATTCCCCGGAGCGGCTCCAGGGTGGACACGTCCGTACGGTTCATCGTCAGCCGCTCGAGCGGCAGGCCGGCGAGCGGGGCGAGATCCTCCACCCGTGTCTGGCTGAAGGCGAGGGCCTTCAGGCCCGCCAGCGCTCGCACCGGCGAGAGATCCCGCAGGATCGTCCCGGACAGGTCGAGCTCGGTGACGCCGTCCGTCCCCGTCTTGTGCGTCTCCGTGCCGTCGTAGACGGGGTTGAGCTCTTTGAGCTTCGCCACGACCCGTAGAATCTGCTCGGCGGGGGGGGCCCGGCGCACCGCCTGGATCCAGGCATCGGTCACGGGTCCGATCAAGGCGGCCTCGTCCCGCAGGCGGGCGATCGATTCCCGCGCCTCCGCCCCCGCGCGCGTGTCGCCGTACGAGGACACGAAGCCTTCGATGCGGCGGAGCAACTCCCGGACGGGGACGGTGCCCGAGCGCTCCAGGGTCCGGAGGTCGTCGAGCTGGCGCCGGGCGGACGTCTCGCGGATCTCGCGCAGGCCGCCGGCATCGGGGGCACCGGCGTTCGGCGGGGGCGGGACGGGCTTCGGGGGCGACGGGGCGGGCGAGGGACCGGGATCCGCCGGCGCGGAACGGGGCGGCGTCTTCTCGGGCGGGGCGGGGCCGAAGACCAGGAAGGCGACGGGAATGAGGACGGCGAGAAGCAGGCCGCCGAGGATGGCGTAGGCGGTCAAGCGGGCCCCGGCGCGCCGCGATCGCCGGGGGCCGCGAAGGGCGGCGGAGACGGCCGCCACGCCGGTCCGCGCGGGGCGGAGCGCCCGCGGCGGCCGCTTCACCTGCGGCAGGGCCACCGACGACTGCCCCGCGTCCAGCGCCCGCGCCTTCGGCGCCTCCCCCTTCAGCACCCGCTCCAGGTCCGCGGCCAGCGCCCCCGCGTCCGCGTACCGGTCCTCCTTCCGCTTCGCCATCATCGTCCGGATGACCTGGACCACGCCGTCCGGGATCTCCTCGCGCAGGTCCCTTGGATCGGGCAGCTCCGCCGTCATGTGCTTCGTGACGATCTCGAAGGCGGAGGAGCCGTGGAAAGGCGTGTCGCCCGTCACGAAGTGGTAGTAGGTGGCGCCGAGGGAGTAGATGTCGGCCCGGCCGTCGACGTCCCGGTCGCCCCGCGCCTGCTCGGGGGCCATGTAGTGCGGGGTGCCGACCGTCATCCCGCTCTGGGTGAGGAAGGCCGCCTTCTCGTCGTGGAGGTTCTTGGAGAGGCCGAGATCGAGGATCTTCGCCGTGCCGTCGGGGGTGAGGATGATGTTGGAGGGCTTGACGTCGCGGTGGACGACACCGCGGGCATGGGCGTACTGGAGGGCGCGGGCGACCTGGAGGATGATGGCCGTCGCCTCGTCGGGCGGGATGAAGCCGTCGCGCTTGAGCCGCCGGTCCTGCGTTTCCCCGTCGCAGTACTCCATGACGAAGAAGTGCCAGCCCTGGTCCTCGCCGAAGGAGAAGGCGCGGACGATGTTGGGGTGGTTCAGGCGCCCCGCGGCGTCCGCCTCGCGCTGGAAGCGCTCGACGAAGCCGGGTCGGGCGGCGGTGGAGCGCGGGAGGACCTTGAGGGCGACTTGGCGGCCGGCGCGCTCGTCCTCCGCCAGGTAGACCGCTCCCATCGCCCCCTCGCCGATCTTCCTGACCAGCTTGTAATGCAGCAGGCGGGCCAGGCCGGTCTTCTGCTGGGCGAGGAGACGCTGCTCGACGGTGTCCCGCTGGGCCAGGGTGATGACGCCGAGCTTGACGAGGGCGTCGGCCAGGCAGACCGGCTGTCCCTTGCGGGCGGAGTCGGTTTGGAAGATGCGCGCCGACTCGAGTTGCGCCTCCGTCGCCATCAGGTGCTGGCGGACGGTCTGCGCGAAGAGGTCGTCGGGGATCGGTTCGGGCATGCCGGCGCTCTCCCCGGGGCGGCTGACGCGGCCAAGATAGCCCGCGCCCGAGTCCGGTGTCAATGCATAAGGATGGGCGCGCCCGGCGGGACGTCCGCCGCCGGCCTCAGCTGACGAAGAGGTTCTTGGTGCTGAAGTTCGGGTCGCTGGTGAGGTTGACCCCGAGGCGGCGGAGGCCCGCGTCGTCGCCGGGGGTGGGGATGTGCGTCATGTGGACCTCGCAACGGGCCAGGTCCTTGAGGTGCTCCATCGCCATCTGCGCGGTGGGGTTGGTCATGGCGCTGACGGCCAGCGCGATCAGCGTTTCCTCCAGATCGAGGCTGACCGATCGGCCGGTCAGGATGTCCTTCTTCAGGCGGCCGATCGAGTCGATGGTGGCCGGGGAGAGAAGGGGGAGCCGATCGGGCAGGGCGGCCAGGTGCTTGATGGCGTTCAGGACGAGGCTGGAGGCGGCGTGCATGAGGGGGGAGTTCTTGCCGGTGATGATCGTGCCGTCGTGCAACTCGAGGGCGGCGCCGCAGAAGACGCCGGCATTGCCTTTGCCCCGCTCCTCGGCCGCGCGCGCCGCCTCGCGCGCCGGGCCGACCACCGAGCGGGCCTCGGGTTTCACCCCGACCTCCTCCATCAGCATCTCCGCGCGCCGCTCGCTCTCCGCGTCCGCCAGCCCCAGCACGTACTCGCAGCGGATCCGGAAATAGCGCCGGATGATCTCCTGCCGCGCGGCCTCCTGGACCGCCGCGTCGTCGACGATCCCGAACCCGGCCCGGTTGACGCCCATGTCGGTCGGGCTCTTGTAGGGCGACTCGCCCATGATCCGCTGCAGGATCCGCGCGAGCAGCGGGAAGGCCTCCACGTCCCGGTTGTAGTTGATCGCCGTCTCCCCGTGGGCCTCCAGGTGGTGCGGGTCGATCATGTTCACGTCGCGGAGGTCGACCGTGGCCGCCTCGTAGGCGATGTTGACGGGATGCTTCAGCGGCAGGTTCCAGATGGGGAACGTCTCGAACTTCGCGTAGCCGGCGTGCACGCCGCGCCGGTGCTCGTGGTAGAGCTGGCCGAGGCAGGTGGCCAGCTTGCCGCTGCCGGGGCCCGGGCCGGTGACGACGACGAGCGGCTTCGTCGTCTCGATGTACGGGTTCGCCCCGTACCCCTCGTCGCTCACGATCAGGTCGACGTTGGTCGGGTAGCCCTTCGTGGCGCGGTGGGTGTAGACGCGGACGCCGCGGCGCTCGAGCTTGTTCTTGAAGAGGACGGCGGCGGGCTGGTCCTGGAAGCGGGTGATGACCACGCCGGCCACGCCGAGCCCCCACGTCCCCAGGTCGTCGATCAGCTTCAGCGCGTCCGAGTCGTAGGTGATCCCGAAGTCGGCGCGGATCTTCTTCCGCTCGATGTCGCCGGCGAAGATGCAGAGGATGATGTCGGCCTGGTCCTTCAGCTGCTGGAGCAGCCGCATCTTGACGTTCGGGTCGAAGCCGGGGAGGACCCGGGAGGCGTGGAGGTCGAAGAGGAGCTTGCCGCCGAACTCGAGGTAGAGCTTGTTGTGGAAGCGCCCGGCGCGCTCGAGGATGGCCGCGGTCTGCTCGCGGAGGTACTTCTCGTTGTCGAACCCGGGCTTCGTCGGCATGGGACCCTCGCGGCGGGACGGGAAAACAGGAAGGCGATACTGTATGCGCGGGAACGGGCACCGGCAAGGGGGAATATCGGATCGGCGGATGTCCTTCTCGCACACGATCAGTCTTTCTAATGTGTCGCCGCCGAGAACGGGGGGTTGACAGCCCCACCGCTTTCCTGCATCCTGTCGACCGCCCCCGAGGCGTGCGTCCCCCGTTGCGGAGCCCGTCCCATGCGTCCCGCCTATGCGGGGCGGTCCTTCGAGCCGGCCCGGACGCGCCGCATCAGCTCATGTTCTGGACCGGGACCCCGGCCAACACGGTGGAGGCCAACAAGCGCATCTCCCGGGACGACCCATCCTTCACCTTCCCAGGCCCATGGCCCCGAACCAATCCGTTCTACGGCCTGAGCACCCGATCGGAACCGCACACGATCAACCAGGAGACGGTCATTCGCAACACGCCTTTCCTTGTGGGCTTCTGACGGGGACGACGCCATGAAGAGAGCCGTCGCGCTGCCCCTGTTGTGGCTCGCGTTCCTTTCGCCACCGCAGGCCCGTTGCGCCGAGGTCGCGCCACCGGCGCCGGATCTTCCCCGCCTGTTCCGGGACTCCCTCTACGCGGACGGCCCCCCCCTGTCCATGGACGTGCGCGGCCAGCTGGACCGGAATGCCGTGGAGGCCATCCTGAAGGAGGTCCTCGACGACGCGACACGGCGCCCCAGCCCGCACGCGTGCGTGTCCGCCATGCTGGAGCACCGCGCATTCCAGCATGCCCCGCGGCTCAAGAACCTCGTCGAGCGGTTCGCCGGAGAGGTCGGAGGGGCGGATCTGCGTGCCCTCCAGGCGCTGGCCTTCCTCGAAGGACAGGACAAGTCCACGGCCGACTATTGCGAAGCAGTCGCCTCCCGGGCTTTGACCTCCGAGGAGATCCGGAAGCGGACAACCGCCGGAGGGGGAGACCTCACCCAGGAGGTGCAGTGCGCCCTCCTGACGTTGTGGGCGGTGGGCGCGGACGTCCGCCTGATCGGGATCCGGAACGCCGCCATTGTCGAGGATGCCCGTTTCGTCCAGATGCAGGAAAAGACGTCTCCGTCCGCCATCGAGGTCGCCTGCAACCAGACGCGCCTCAGCGTCATCAGCCAGATCGACGCGCTGCAGGAATACCGCCGGTTTCGGAATCGCGTGGTGGATGCCCCCGTCCCGGTCAAGCTGCAGCTGCTTGCGGAAGGCTACCTCGATCCGGATGTCCTCGAGAACAACGACCTTCGCTCCGACTGGATCCCGGCCGTCTTCTGCCGCCATTCGAGTCCCGAGACCGCCACGCAAGCCATCCGGGCGGCCCTTGCCCGGATCCTGACGAAGCCCATCCCCCGTCAGCGGCAACTGCTCATCCACCTCGACGCCTTGGACTGGATGAACGAAGTCGGGACGGGCCTGAATGATGCGGATGTCCGCAAGAAAGAGGAAATCCGCAAGGAGCTCCAACACCTGAAGGTTCCAACAGATTGACACAGACACGCAAAGCCGCACGGCTGGTCGCGATCCTCCTGGCTCATGCATGCCCGGGAGCCGCGGCCGCCTCCGCTCCCGGGACCGAGGGGTCTCGCGACCCGAAGGCGCTCCAGGAGTCCCTCTTCGTCGATGCACGCGACGGAGTCGGCCTTCCTGCCGGACTGGACCCGGCGGCCGCCGCTCTCGCCATCCGGTCGGCTCTGTCCGACGCGCAGCGCGAAGCCAACCTCCCCGCCTGCATGGAAGCCATGCTCGCGTATCGCGCGTTCGATGCCGTCCCCCTCCTGAAGCCCCGATACGAGCGCCTTCGGGGCGCCCCCGGCGGACAGGACGCGAAGGCGCTCAAGACGCTGGCCCTGCTCGGGGGACACGAACCCGAGGTCTCCGGGTTTTGCCGACGGGAGTCCGCCTCCCTCCTGTCCGGCGAGGCCCTGGACGCTCGCGCGCAGAAGACGGGCGGCGAGACGCTGGCCGCCGTCCGGGATCTGATGCTGACGCTCTGGATCACGGGCGCCCGGAACGAGCTGGCCGCCATCCGGAAGACGGCCCGCGAAGCCACGGAGGCGTTCCTCCGGAAGATCGAGAACCCCGATGCCGTCTCGCCCCAGGACGTCCAGCGCAACCAGCGGAACCTGGATCTTGTCCACTGGACGGAGGCGATGCTGGCCCGGATGGACGAGCGCGACCGCATCTATGCGGAGACCGGCGAGGACCGGCTGCTCCGCCTCGCCCGACTCTATCTCAACACCCCGGAGCTCGATTGCGGCGACCTGACGGAATGCGTCGGCATCCTCCTGGTCCGGCATTCGCAGCCGGCCGACGCATCGCTGGCGATGCGTCAGGCCCTGGACGAGCAGCTGAAGATCGAAAATATCCCGCAGAGTCGGCGCCTGCTCATCACGCTCGACGCCTTCGACTGGATCGCCCGCCACGGCACCGGCCTGACCGACGGGGAGAAGAAACAGCAGGAGGGCATCCCCGGCGAGCTGAAGCGCCTCGGCGTCCCCGGTTACTGAGCCGGACGCCCGGCCCCGGCGCGGCGGCGACGCGGCACCGCGTCCGCTCATCCCCCCAGGTGCTCCACCAGGATCTTGACCCCGATCCCGATCAGCACCAGCCCGCCGACCACGTTGGGCCACCGCCCGAGGCGCGGCCCGATCCGGCTCCCCCCCAGGATCCCGAAGGCCGTGAAGGCGCACGCCACGACGCCGATCACGACGCTCGGCAGCCAGACCGAGACCTGCAGGAACGCCATGCTCAGCCCCACGGCCAGCGCGTCGAGGCTCGTCGCCACCGAGAGCGTCACCAGCATCCAGCCGCGCGTCGGGTCGCCCGGCACCGCCCGTTCCTCCGCCCCCGGCCGCGCCTCCCAGAGCATCTTCGCGCCGACAAATACCAGCAGGGCGAAGGCGATCCAGTGGTCGACCTCCCGGATGTGCGCCTCGACCGTCCGCCCCGCCAGCCAGCCGAGCACCGGCATCAGGAACTGGAAGAGGCCGAAATGGAAGGCGAGGCGGAAGACGTGGCGGAACGTGAGGCGCCCGAGCGACAACCCCACCGCGAGGGCGACCGCCAGCGCGTCCATCGCCAGCCCGGCGGCGAGCCCGAGCGTCTCGATCCAGGGCATGGAATCACCGCCCCCCCGCCGTTTCGAGGTTGCCGTCGAAGTCCGCGACGTAGATCCACCAGTTGTTCCAGCCCCACGCGGTGCGGCCGGGGTTGCGCGGGAAGCGGCCCATCCACCACGTGTGGTAGCCGGCGCCGGTGCGCCCCCACTGCGAGCCGTCCACCCTGACGCGCCGCCCGTCGCACGCCGGCCAGCGGGTCCAGTCCTCGCAGGCGCTCTCGACCGTGCGCGTATTCCCGAAGTCGTAGTCCTTCGACCCGTTGGGCGGGACGTGGGCGCAGCCGCAGCCGCTCCGGCCGGCGAAATCCCGGTCGGTCATCGTCCAGGTGTTCCACGGGTCCTTCCCCGCGAGCGCCTTGTCCCATCGCCCGTTTCCCATCGCGAGCGCGAGGGTCCCCTCGCAGCGGTGGGAGTAGCTTTCGAGGGCGCAGTCGAGACCGCGCTCATAGCTCCACCCCATCACCCAGAGCGTCCGGCCGAGGTCGGGGACGTCGTACGGCCGATAGAACCAGGGGTTGTCGGTCGGCGGGAGGCGCTTGGCGCGGTCGGGGATCACCATCGCGTACTCGTCCCAGTGGAAGCCCGGCGCGCCCCAGAGCCAGACTTCGGTCACGTTCTCCTTCTCGACGAAGGCCCGATCGATCCCCGCCTCGGCGAAGATCGCCGCGTAGCTTGAGCGGTCGCCTGGGATCCACTTCTGCTTCCGGACCGCCTCGAGAATCCCCGCGTCGTCGTAGCGGAATCCGCTCAGGAACGGCGGGCAGCGGTCGAGATCGACCTGCTTCACAACCCGGTAATTCAGGAAGCCGCCGCTTGCGGTCCGGATCGCCTCGATGACGCCGCAGGTGAGCTTCGCGGGGTCGTTCCACTTCATAACCGCCGTCAGCCGCCTCCCGCCCTCCGCCTCGATGACGGGATCGTACGTGACGACGACAACGTTCGCCTGCTTCGCGCCGATCCCCTCCGCGGGCGGCTTGTGCGCGGCGCACGGATCGGGCCACCAGCCGGGCGGGGGCGTCTTCGGGACGTCGAGCGGTCCGGGACCCTCGGCGGCGGGAGCGCAGAGGACGGGCGTCAATACCAGCGGAAGGGCCGCGAACCGGATGCGCGCCATGCGTCACCGCCCTGCGAGGAGGTCGCGACGGGACATTCTACCGGCAATCCCCGGCGGCACAACCGGGGAAGTGGCCGCTCAAGTTACCCCTGGCTTTTCGATGCCCCGCCGTATCTTAACGAGCAGGCATTGGTACAGAAAGCCGGAAGCATCCGACGCATCGGGTTGTCGTGTGGATCCGGAAAGCCGTCAGTCGGATTCGGTGACGAGGGGCGGCACGCCTGTGCCGCCCGAGATAGGTCAACCGGTCATGCAACGCGAGGACTGAAACAGGGGCGCAGGATTGAGGCAATGTTACGATAAGTAACATCGTACGAGAGGCCTGCTGGAGCTCGGTTTCATCCTAACTTCATTTGGCGAGGCGACTTACGCAATATTCGAGAGTGTGGCACGGG
>Ga0209381_1000364_pt1 | contig 116898 bp, 85 predicted proteins | sample DewCreD2012metaG_FD_184111 | JGI IMG/M metagenome (GOLD analysis project Ga0209381, IMG submission 184111) | Hot spring sediment bacterial and archeal communities from British Columbia, Canada, to study Microbial Dark Matter (Phase II) - Dewar... ...
GGGATCCAGCCCGGGGGCGTGGCGATCATCACCCAGAGCGGGGCGCTCGGGGTGGCGATGATCGGCAAGACGGCGGTCGAGCGGATCGGGTTGTCCGCGATCGTCTCGGTCGGCAACAAGGCGGACGTCGACGAGGCGGACCTGCTGGCGTACTTCCGCGAGCAGGAGCGGACGAAGGTGATCCTGATGTACATCGAGGGGGTGCGGAACGGGGGGCGGCTGGTCGAGGCGTTGCGGGCGACGACGTCGCGCAAGCCGGTGATCGTGATCAAGTCGGGCCGTTCGAGTCGCGGCGCGGTCGCCGCGGCCTCGCACACCGGGTCGCTCGCCGGGTCCGACGCGATCTTCGACGACGTGATGCGGCAGTGCCACGTGTTGCGGGCGGACACGGTCCGGGACGCCTTCGCCTGGTGCAAGCTGTTCGGCGCCGCCCCGCCGCTCGGGGGCGAGAACGCGGTGATCGTGACCAACGGCGGTGGGGTCGGCGTGATGGCCACCGACGCCTGCGAGCAGTACGGGGTGGCGTTGTACGACGACCAGCAGGCGCTGCGCGAGACGTTTGCCGCCGCCGTCCCCTCGTTCGGGTCGACGAAGAACCCGATCGACGTCACCGGGCAGGCCGGGGAGAAGGAGTACGGGGCGTGTTTCGCGGCTGCCGCGCGGAATCCGGCGATCCACGCGGTGATCGCGCTGCTGTGCGAGACGGCGATGGTCGATGTCTCGCGGATCGTGCCGATGCTGCAGGAGGCCGAGCGGGAGTTGCGGGCGGCGGGCAAGCCGATGGTTTTCGGCATGTTCGGCGGGGCGACGATCGAGGCGCAGGTGGAGGCGCTCAAGCAGGGCGGTTCGTCGGCGTTCACCGACCCGTACGAGGCGGTGCAGACGCTGGCCGCGCTGTACCGTTTCCGGCGCTGGTCGCAGTTGGGGTTGCGGCCGCCGGACGAGGTATCGATCGACGCCGGGCGGATCGACGCCGTGGCGGCGGCGGCGCGGGCGGACGGGCGGCGGTTCCTGCTGGCCTCCGAGGCGCAGGTGGTGCTGGAGGCGGCGGGGATCCCGCGGCCGCAGGTGCGGGTCTGCCGGAGCATGGACGAGGCGGTGCGGGCGGCCGAGGCGATCGGCTATCCGGTGGTGTTGAAGGTCGTCTCGCGCGACATCCTGCACAAGAGCGACGCCGGCGGCGTCGCGCTCGACCTGGACGACCGCCAGGAGGTGCTCGACGCCTACGAGGCGATCCTGCACAACTGCCGGGCGCGGGTTCCGGGGGCGCGGATCGACGGTGTCGAGGTGTGCGAGATGGTGGCCAAGGGGGTCGAAACGATCGTCGGGGCGCGGCGGGACGCGAGCTTCGGGCCGGTGGTGATGTTCGGCCTGGGGGGGATCTACGTCGAGGTGATGAAGGACGTGGTGTTCCGGGCGCTGCCGCTGGACCGGCGCGAGGCGGGGGCGATGATCGAGCAGATCAAGTCCTACCCGTTGCTGCTCGGGGTGCGGGGCGAGCGGCGCAAGGACACGGGGATCGTGGTCGAGACGATTCTGCGGGTCGGGGCGATCCTGCAACGCTGTCCCGAGGTGTCGGACATCGAGATCAATCCGCTGGTGGTGTACGAGCAGGGTCGCGGCGCGCGCGCGGTCGATGCCCGCATCCTGCTCGCCGAAGGTCAGGGAGGTGGCGGTCATGGATAGGCTGGTGGTCGGGTCGACGTCCCGGGGGGCCGGCAAGACGAGCCTGCTGGTCGGGATCGCTCGGGCGCTGGGCGGCAAGCTGGTGTACCGCAAGCCGTTCGGCGATCGGCTGGTCTATCGCCGCAAGGTGGCGCGCGACCACGACGCGGCGCTGCTCGCCGCGCTGTTCGGTCTCTCCGACCGTCCCGAGGAGGCGACGCTGGGTTTCGAGCACGTGAAACTGCGCTACATGTACGACGACGAGACGCGGGCGGCGCGGCTGCGCGAGATGGTGCCGCAGGGCGATTCCGGCCCGCTGCTGGTGGAGGCGGGTGCCGACCTGGCCTGCGGCGCCTCGGTCGGCCTCGACGCCGTCTCGCTGGCCCGCGACCTCGCCGCCCGGCTGCTTCTCGTCGCGGCCGGTTCGGAGAACCAGGTGATGGACGAGCTGGCCTTCGTGCGCCGCCGTCTCGATCTGCGGGGCGTCGAGCTGGCCGGGGTGGTGGCGAACAAGATGCGGGACGTCGAGAACTTCCGCACCGCGCACGCTCCGGAGCTCGAGCGGCTGGGCCTGCCGGTGCTCGGCGTCGTGCCGTTCCACGAGCCGTTGACGCGGCCGTCGGTGGCGTTCGTCGTCGAGCGGCTGTTCGGGAAGGTGCTGACGGGCGACGAGGCGTTGGGCCGGCCGGTGCAGAACGTGTTCATCGGCGCGATGTCGGCCGACGTGGCGTTCCGCAGCCCGTTGTTCCGGCATCCGGGCAAGCTGATCCTGACCTCGGGCGACCGCAGCGACATGGTCCTCGCCGCGCTGGAGGGCGACACGGCCTGCGTCGTGCTGACGAACAACGTGATGCCGCCGGCGAACATCGTCGCGCGGGCGGCGGAGCGGGGGGTGCCGCTGGTGCTGGTGTCGCAGGACACGTTCCAGGCGGCCAAGCAGGTCGATGACCTCGAACCGCTGCTGACCGCCGGGGAGGCGGAGAAGGTCGAGCTGCTCGGGCGGACGGTGGCGGAGGCGGTGCGTCTCGACCGGCTGCTGCCCGGGACGCCGCTGCCGCGCGCCGCGGGGGGGGCGTGACCGGCGGCGCTCCGGCGGGGGGCGTCGCGCCGCGTCCGCGCTACGTCGCGGTTGCCGGCAACATGGGTTCGGGCAAGTCGAGCCTGGTCGAGTGGCTGCGGCAGCAGTTCGACATGGTGCCGTTCTTCGAGCCGAACGAGCAGAACCCGTATCTGGCCGACTTCTACGGCGAGATGAAGCGCTGGGCGCTGCACTCGCAGTTGTTCTTCCTGGTGCGGCGGTTCCGGATTCATCGCGAGATGGAGCGCAGCGCGGCCCGCGATCCGCGACCGGTGGTCCAGGACCGGACGATCTACGAGGATGCCGAGGTGTTCGCGGGGCATCTGCACCGCAGCGGGTTCCTCGACGACCGGGACTGGGCGATGTACCAGGACTTCTACCGCACGCTGTGCGCGGAGATCCGTCCGCCCGACCTGATGATCTACCTGCGCTGCCCGCTGAAGACGCTGGTGCGGCGCATCCGCCAGCGGGGGCGGGAGTTCGAGCAGGCGATCCCGCGCAGGTACCTGGCGTCGCTCGAGCGGCTGTACGAGGAGTGGTTCGCGCGGTACGACCTGTCGCCCACCGTGGTGATCGAGACCGACCGGTTGGACTACGTCGAGCGGCTGTTCGACCGGCTGGAGGTGGTCGAGGCGATCCGCAGGCACCTGGGGTAGGCTGTGCGGGTCGTGGGCGGGGTCGGGGGGTCGGCTTGCGCGCGGCCCGGTTCCGTGCTTGGTTTCCGGCGGTGCCGGTGGGCCGCGGGTCCGGGCCGGCGTGCGGAGGGTAGGCGATGATGTCGAGAAGCGAGGCGAGGTTCGGGGCGGTTCTGCTGGCGCTGCTCGCCGCGGCGACCTTTTCCTGCGGCGACGACGACACCGCGACCGAGGACGACGGCGGGGGCGATGTGCCGGGCGAGACCGACGGGGGCGTCGACGCGGACGGCGACGCGGAGCCCGAGACGGACGGCGAGGTTGCGGACCGCACGGAGACCGAGGGCGGGATCCCGGGCTTCTGCGACGAGGAGGGCCGGTGCGACGACGGCATCGAGTGCACCGTCGACTCGTGCGACGAGGATCTCGACCGCTGCAACCACACCCCGGACCACTCGGTGTGCCAGGACGGGGTGGTGTGCAACGGCGAGGAGCAGTGTCTGCCGGCGTCGGGGTGCGCGGCCGGACCGCGGCCCGACTGTCGGGACGCCTCGGCCTGCACGATCGACAACTGCATCGAGGAGCGGGGCGGGTGCGTCCACGACCCCCGCGACCTCGACGGCGACACCTACGTGACCAACGCGCGGTTCGGCGCCGAGGTATGCGGCGGGGACGACTGCAACGACGCCGACCCGGCGATCCATCCCGGCGTCGAGGAGGTCTGCGACGACATCCGCGACAACGACTGCGACACCCTGGCGGACTTCGCCGATTCCACCTGCCGTCCGGCCAACGATTCGTGCTCGGGGGCCCAGGTCCTCTCCGAGGGCGTCCGCGTCAACTCCTCGACGCGCGGGACGGTGAACGACTACAGCGTGCCCTGCTCGTGGGACGTGAGCCCGGACGTCGTCTTCCGGATCGATCTGGCGGAGACGCGGGACGTGATCGTCACGGTGACGTCGCTGGGCGGCGGGGCGCCGTACGTCGATTTCGAGACGCGCTGCGGCGACGGCAGCAGTTCGATGCGCTGCGCGTACGGCAGCCCGGTGGTGATCCGCCGCAATTCGCTTCCCCCGGGCAGCTACTGGGTCGTGGTCGACGGCAACTCGGTCGACTTCAGCATCGAGTACGCGACGGACGGTCCGACGCCGATTCCGCCGAACGACGTGTGCAGCGGGGCAACGGACATTCCCGCGGCGGGCGGGTCCGTGCCGGGTTCGCTGCTCGACACCAGCAACCACTACTCGCCGACCTGCTCCGGCGGCGCCGCGCACGCCGACGTGTTCTATCGCCTCGTGCTGACGGAGCCGAAGAAGGTCACGATCAATCTCGATCTGGCGCTGACCGATTGGGACACGTACAGCTATCTGGCGTTGATGACGACTTGCGGCGACGCGGCGACGGAGCTGGCCTGCGCGAGCGGGGACTACTGGTCCGGGACGCGGCCGTCGATCGCCCGCAACTTCCTCGACGCCGGCACCTACTACATCGCGGTCGATTCGAACGTGGAGAGCGACTTCACGCTGCGGGTGCGGTTCGAGCCGCCGATTTTCCCGCCGGGCAACGACCGCTGCGGCGGGGCGATCGACATCTCCGGCGGGGGCTGGTTCATCGGGTCGGTGGCCGACACGTACCGGGACTATCCGCCGAGCTGTTCGAGGGACCCGTTCGCCGACGTGGTCTACCGGTTCACGACGACGGAGCCGCAGGACGTGACGCTGCGGGTCACGCCGCTGGGGGTGGACGCGCGGTACGTGATCGCGCTGCGCACCGACTGTCCGTCCGGCGCCTCCGAGATCGGCTGCCGGTCGGGCAATCCGGCGGAGCTGATCCGGCGGTCGCTGCCGGCCGGGACGTACTACGTCATCGTCAGCGGGGACGCGGCGAGTTCCAGCGCGCGGTTCCTGCTCGAGGCCGGCTTCGGCCCGCCGACGCCGGTGCCGCCGGGCGACACGTGCGTCGATGCCGCGGACATCTCGGCCGGCGGCCGATTCACCGGCACGACGCTGGCCTGCGGCGACGACTACGAGCCGGGGTGCGGTCTCGGGATGACGTACGTGGACGCCGTGTACCGGTTCCACCTCGATGCCCCGCAGTCGGTCGATCTGTCGCTCGGCGGCCTTTCCTCCCCCGACGCGTACCTCGACCTGCGGATGGGGGCCTGCGGCGGCGGCAGTTCGGTGCGCTGCACGAACGGGCGCAGCCCGGCGTTGCACAATCGCAGTCTGCCGGCCGGGGACTACTGGGTCCTGGTCGACACCTCCTCCGAGACGTCGTTCACGCTCGATGCCGCGTTCGGGGCGCCGACCAGCGCCTGCGACGGCGCGGGGGCGATCACGGTCGACTACACGGCGGGGTCCACGTTCCGCGCGACGCGGACAGGGACGACGGCGGGGGGCAGCGACGACTTCACGCCCGGCTGCCTGCCGGGGAGCACGGCCCCGGACATGGCCCATCCGCTCGTGATTCCGGCACGCTCGGAAGTCCGGATCACGGTCGACTTCACCGGCTACGACGGCGCCCTGCATCTGCGCTCGATCTGCGACGTTCCGTCCTCCGAAATCGCCTGCAACGACGACTGCGGCACCACCGCGCGTTCGTGCATCCCGGGCGGGACCTGGGAGCCGGCGCCGGTGCTCGAGCCGGGCACGTACACGATCATCGTGGACGGTTACTGGACCGGCAGCGGTCCGTACACCCTGACCGTCGACGCGACCCGCCTGTAGTTGCGTCTCGGAGCGCCGCGGTCCGGCTGGACGGCGGCGCCGCTCCGTGCAACGGTCCGCTCCATGGGCATCCGTCGTTCGTGGTGCGTCCTGTTGCTCGCGAGCGCGACGGCGTGCGGGCTGGACACCGGGCCCCGGCGAACGCCGACCCGCGCAGCGCGGGGCGGCTTGACGTGCGCCGGTCGCGATGGCCGAATCGGCCCATGACGGATCCGGTGCATGCGGGGTTGCGGGTGCGGGGGGTGTTGCCGTGGTCGTGCCTGGTGTTGGCGGTCGTCGGCTGCGACCCCAAGCGTCCGGCCGGGCGGTACGACGGTCGGGGCGACGAGCCGCGGGCGGCGCCGGCGGGTCCGCCGCCTCCGGTGTTGGCGGCCGGGACGGTGGTCTTTGCCGACGATTTTTCGGCGGGACGGCTCGACCCGGCGGTCTGGACCGCGACGGGACCGTTCTACGAGGTACGGGACGGGGCGTTGCACGTGCGGGGGGCGAAGAACCACCCGTTGTGGCTGGCGACGCCGCTGCCGTGCAACGTGCAGGTCGAGTTCTCGGCGCGGTCGGACTCGCCCGACGGCGACATCAAGTTCGAGATTTTCGGCGACGGCCGTTCGTTCGCGCAGCAGGCCAGCTACACGGCGACGGGCTACGTGTTCATCTTCGGCGGCTGGCGGAACAGCGTGAGCACGATCGTACGGCAGGACGAGCACCGGGCGCGGCTGGTGACCGACGAGGCGCGCCGGGTGGAGCCGGGGCGGACCTACCGGTTCGTGGTCCGCATCCGCGGCGGGGCGATCGACTGGTCGGTCGACGGAGAGCCGTTCCTGCAGGCGGAGGATCCGGCGCCGCTGTGCGGGCCGGGGCGGACGCACTTCGCGTTCAACGACTGGTCGGTGCCGGTGACGTTCGACGACCTGTCGATCACGGCGCTGGGGGAGTAGCGGGCGGCTCCGGTGCGGGGGGCGGTGCGGTCGCGGTTCAGGCTTCGAGGAAGCGGAGCAGGGTCGGGAGGCCGAAGCCGGTGCCGCCGCGCGGTGCGTAGCCCGTCGCCTTCTCGGCCCAGGCCGGTCCCGCGATATCGACGTGGATCCACGGGACGGACCCGACGAAGTTGCGGAGGAAGAGGGCGGCGGTGATCGCCCCGCCGTACTGTTCGCCGACGTTGCGCAGGTCGGCGACCTCGCTGCGCAGCAGGTCCTTGAGGTCCTCGGCGAGGGGCAGGCGCCAGTACTGTTCGCCGGTGAACTGCGCGGCGCGCAGCAGCCGGGCGGCTTCGGCGTCGTTGTTGGAGAACAGTCCGGCGGCGTGGGGGCCGAGGGCGACCATGCAGGCGCCGGTGAGGGTGGCGTGGTCGATGAGCACGGAGGGTTCGAGTTCGAGGGCGTAGGCGAGGGCGTCGGCGAGGATCAGGCGGCCTTCGGCGTCGGTGTTGATGATCTCGACGGTCTTGCCGGAGTAGGAGCGGACGACGTCGCCGGTGCGCATCGCGCCGCCGCCGGGCATGTTCTCGGTGCAGGGGATCAGGGCGATCACCTCGACCTTCGGCTTGCGGAGGGCGCAGGCCAGCATCGTCGCCAGGACGAGGGCGCCGCCGGACATGTCGCACTTCATGTCCTGCATGCTCTTGGGCGGCTTGAGGCACAGTCCGCCCGAGTCGAAGGTCAGACCCTTGCCCACCAGGACCACCCGTCGCCGGCTCGGCTTCGGCGGCCGGTAATCGATGCGGATGAAGCGGGCGGCGTTTTCCGCGCCGCGCTGGACGGCGCACAGCAGGTTGAGCCCGCGCCTGGCGATTTCCGGTCCGTCCCAGACCTCGATCCGGAGTCCGACGCGCTTGGCGGTGGCCTGCGCCCGGCGCGCCAGTTCGGCGGGGGTCAGGACGTTCGGCGGTTCGTTGACCAGGTCGCGGGCGAGTTGGAGCGCCTGGGCCAGGGCGCCGGCCCGCGCCAGCGCCTCGTCGATCCGTGCGGTCGGCGGCGGTCGGCGGCCGGGCGGGGTGCAGAGCACGACGGAGGTCACGGTGTTCTTCGGCCGGCGGTCTTCCGTCAGGTATTCGACGAACCGGTAGGCGCCGGTCTCGGCGCCGACCACCGCCGCTTCGATCCAGGCGGCGGACTCCAATCCTGCCAGGTCGGACCAGGCCAGGGCCACGCGGCGCAGGTTCAGGGCGAGCGCGTGACGGACGGCCGCCACCGCGAAGGTGCGGGCGCGCAGGTAGGCGGGCGCCGTCGGGTCGGTCCCGACCAGCAGGATCCGGCGGGCGGGCAGGCGATCCCGGCCGCTGAGCGCCAGTTGCTGGTCCGCCTTGCCCTCGAACAGTTCTTCGTCGGCCAGGGCGACGAGGTCCACGCCGAGGGTCTTGGCCAGGGGGCCCAGCACCGGGTCGCGGGGATCGGGGCGGCCGGAGACCGCCACGGCGAGCAGGTCGGCCGAGCCGTCGAGCAGCGGACCATGGACCACCTCGAACTTCAGCATGCCTTGCACCTCCACCGCGCAGCGGAACCCGGGCAATCTCCCACGGACGCCGCCGGTCGTCAACGGTGTCGGTCCACGCCGACCCGGTCGCAGCGCGACGCCACCGGGCAGGTCGAGCAGCGCGGGGAGACGGGCTGGCACACCGACTTGCCGAACAGGACCAGCAGGCGATTGATCGACGACCAGTGGCGTGCCGGCAGCTTCGCCCGCAGGACCCGTTCCGTCTCGTCCGGGTGGCGCGTCGAGACGTAGCCCCAGCGGTTGGTGATGCGATGGACGTGGGTGTCCACGCAGATGGCCGGCAGGCCGAAGCCGGCGGAGAGGACGAGGTTGGCCGTCTTGCGGCCCACGCCCGGCAGCGCGAGCAGGGCGTCGAGGTCGTCGGGCACGCGTCCGCCGTGCCGTTCGATCAGGCGGCGGGACACTTCGCGCAGTTGTCGCGCCTTCCGGCGGTAGAAGCCGACGGGGTAGATCCGGCGGGCGATGCGCGCGACGGGGAGGCGGAGCAGCGCCGCGGGGTCGGGCGCCTCCGCCAGCAGCCGTGCCGCGGCGGGTTCCGTCGTCTCGTCCTTCGTCCGGAGGGACAGCAGCGTCGCGACGAGCACCTCGAACGGGTTGCGCGACACCCGTTCGACCATGCCGCGCGCGCCGGCGCCGAGGTGGCGCCGCACGCGACCGAGCATCCAATCGATGTCGCGGTCTCTCATCGTTTTCCTCGCCGGGGTGCGCCGCCGGTGGCCGCCGCGCGGGGTCGCGGCGGCGGGCGGGGTGCGGACGTCCCGCCCGTTCCGGGGGGCTGGCGAGGCGGCGGTCCCTGGCATTTCGGCATGGCGTTCCTACGGCACCGTGCAGCGTGCGGCGCGACCGGAGGGGAGGACGGTGCACGGTCCCAGCCCCAGGGCGGCGCAGGACAGCGATTCGACCCAGCCGTCGAGGCACGACACGACGGCCTCTCCGTCGCACGACTCGTCGATGTCGCTGCCGAACAGCGGCAGCGCGCTGCATTCGTCGCCCGGCGCGACGCAGCCGGCGACGCCGCCGGCGTCGCCGCAGGTCCAGCGGGGCACGACGGCGTTGCAATCGATGTCCGCCGAGGAGCCGGCGATGCAGCCGCGGATGCGCGAGCCCTCGCAGCGGCGCGGGTCGGAGGTTTCGGTGCAGGGGGCGCCGCCGCCGGCGCAACGCCCGCCGGTCTCGTCCTCCACGCAGCGCAGTCCGGCGACGTCGCACTGGGCGAGGGTGATCACGCCCAGGTCGCAGGCGACGACGGTGTCGCCGCGGCAGCTCCAGCGGAACGCCGCGGGGTCGCAGGTGCCGAGGCCGCAGACCGCGGTGCCTTCCGCGTCCAGGTGGCAGCCCAGGCCGATCCGGGCGCAGTCGAAGACGAAGTCGAGGGCGCTGGCGCGGGAGCACTGGCGCAGCACGGTGCCGTCGCAGCGGTCGGGCGTGGAGAGCGGCACGCACGGCGTGGGCGGTTCGCCGTTGGTGAGGCAGGCGCGGACGGCGGTGCAGTCGGCGCCGGCGGCGTTGACGCAGCGGGCGACCTCGGCCAGCGTGAAGCCGACCTCGCGTCCGCTGACGTGGGCGAAGGCGGAGGTGCAGGTGGCGAGCTGCTGCGGGTTCTCGGGGAAGCAGGCGCGGGTGCGCATGCACGACGCGAGGTGTTCGGCCTTGTCCAGGCGCGGGAGTTCGGGGACGTCTCCGTCCCACGTCGTGATTTCGGGCGCCGCGTCGTCGCCGGGCGTGTCGCCCGATGTTCCGCCGTCGTCCTCCGTCTCCGCCCCGTCGTCCTCCGTCTCCGCCCCGGCGTCCGGCGAGGCTTCCGCGGCGTCCGCGGCGTCCGCGCCGTCGCCGGCGGAGCCGGGGGCGGTGCCGCAGGCGGCGGCGAGCCAGAGGAGTGCGAGGGGAGCCGCGTGCCGCATCGTCGGGCAGCATAGCGTGGCTTCCGGCGGGCGGCCAGGGCCGGTTCGCGCGATCCGTCTCCGGTCCGGGGTCCGGGTGGCGGCCTGTCGCGGCGGGTCAGGTCGTGGTCGGAACGGGCGGCACCCCGCGCTCGGTGTCCTCGACCTCGGCGGCGGCCTCCGCGGGTCCGACGCGGCGCCGGCGACGGACCAGTTCGCCGAGCCGCGTGCCGGCGGCCCAGGCCAGGTGGAACAGGTCGCGCACGCTGTCGAAGGACGTGGCCGCGTCGCGGTTGTCGCCGTACAGGACGGCGACGACGCGCGGCCCGACGGTGATCGGCAGGAACAGGCCGTTGACGGGCGGTTCGCCGAACAGCTCGCGCAGCAGGCGTGCCATCGCGCCGTCGGTTTCCAGGGGCGCGAGCAGCGGCTGGGCCGCGTTGCGCACGGGCGAGGGGATCACTTCCTCCGGCAGTTCGCGCCCGCGATACTCCGCGGCGCCCGTCCGGACGCCGAACGCGTCGCGCAGGCGCGGGTGGCGCGACGTCGTGTCGAACAGCATGCCGACGCGGAACGCGGCGGAGAAGAGCTGGAACGCGTAGCGCAGCACCTCGGTCGGGGTGCCGAGGGCGTCGAGCTTCTGGATCCGGCCGACGAGGTTGCCGCGGGGTCCGGGGGCGACGGGGGCGGACTGCAGGATCGCTTCCACCGCCGGCGGGACGGTTCCCGGCCGGGAGCGTCGTTCGGGCGGCGGCTCTTCCTCCGCGGTGCCCAGCATCACCGACGGCACGCGCAGGACGGCCGCCGCGGGCTCTTCCTCGGCGCCGGGCGGCGGCGGCAGCGGGGGCGAGACGCCCGGCATCGGCGCGACGCGCGGCAGCGGCGCGGTGACCCCTCCCGGCACGTCTGCGGGCGGCAGGGCCGGCGGCGGCACCCCGGGCTCGGTGACGACGTCCGCCGCGGCGCGGTCCGTGGCGGCGGCGGCGGCCGGCGGTGGCGGCGGTTGCGACGGCGGGCCGAGGACCATTTCCAGCAGGCGGTCGGCGGGGTTGTCGTGCGACAGGCTGACGCCCCGGAGGACCTCCTCGGCGACCGACGGCGCCGCGGCCTCCTCCGCCGGAGGTTCCGGGGGGGCCGCCTCGGCGGGAGGCGGGGCGGGCGGCGGCATCGAGGCCTCGGGGGTCGAGGGCGTTTCGAGCGGTCCGGTCGGCTGCGCGGGCTGTTCCGAGGGCGGCAGGTCGTCCGGGAGCACGATCACGCCGGACGGACGCCGCGGGCGCACGGGCTCCTCGTCCGGCGGCGTTCCGGGGCCCGGCGGCGGCGCCGTCCCGGTGGACTGCGCCGGGGCCGAGCCGGGCTTGGCCTGGCGGTCCAGGAGACGCCGGAAGCGCGCCGGCATCTCGGCGCCGTAGTGCAGGTGCAGGGCGAGGGCGAGCGACACGGGGGTGGCGACGGCGAGCGACACGTTGGTTCCGGAGGCCCGGCGCAGTTCTTCGATCGTGCTGCGGTCGAGCTGGCGGGCGGCGGCGACGACCATCGTCTCGTCCGCCAGCGCCACCGGGCAGACGCGGTGACGCAGCGCGAGGGCCGCCGGGAGGCGGGCGAGAATCGGCGCCGGGACCGATTCGAGGTCCGAGCGGGTGACGATCGGGAGCCGGTGGAACATGCCGAGGAACTGGGCCAGCTCCTCTTCCCCGACCGCGCCCATTTCGAGCAAGTTCACGGCCAGGTCCTCGCCGTAGAGGATCTGGCGCTGCAGGGCCCGGTCGAGCTGTTCGACGGGCACCAGGCGCTCCCGGGCGAGGAACGAGCGGAACGAGGTCACGTCGAGCAGCCTCCGCGCCTACGCGTATCCCAGCGTCAGCCCGCGCCCGAGCAGTTCCCAGCCGTCGACGGCCACGAACAGCAGCAGCTTGAACGGCAGCGAGATGGTGGTCGGCGACAGCATGTGCATGCCCAGCGCGAGCAGGATGTTCGATACCACCAAATCGACCACGAGGAAAGGCAGGAAGAGCAGGAAGGCCGCGAGGAACGCCTCCTGCAATTCCGTGACGACGAACGCCGGCGCGAGGACCAGCAGGCGGGCGGGCCCGTCGGCGCGGGCATCGATCCCCTTGCGCAGCGCCAACCCTTCGAACAGCCGCCGCGCCTCGGGCTCGGTGTTGCGTTCGAGGAAGCCGCGCAGCGGCGCCGCGACGCCCGCGGCGATGCGGCCGATCCGTTCGAGGTCCTGCTCCGCGGTGGTCTCGCCTGTCGCCGTCGTCGCGGACAGCTCGGGGGCGACCCGCGCATGCGCCTCGCGGGCCACGGGCGCCATCACGAAGACGCTGAGCAGCACCGCCAGTCCCGCCAGCACGACGTTGGGCGGGACCTGAGGCGCGGCCACGGCGGTGCGGGCGAAGGCCAGGACGATGTAGATCTTGGCGTAGCTGGTGAGGACCATGAGCAGGAACGGGACGAGCGCGAGGGCGCCGAGCAGCAGCAGGGTGGCCGTGGGACTGCCCAGGTCGAACGACACGTCCGCTCCCTCCCCGGGGCAAGGGGCGATTCTACGGGACGGCACCGGCGAGTCAACGAAGGAATGGGGGGCGGAAGGTGGACGCGGGTGCATCTGCGACGTGTGGGGGTGCTTGTGGTATGGTCGGCCGAGTTCCTTGACCCTCCGCGTCGGCTCGTGGTATTCGCGGAGCGAGGGTGATCATGTCGAACGACCGCTTCGACCCGGCCGGATACTTCAGGTTCGATCTCGCGCGCGGGCGCGCCGTCACCGAGAGGACCGGGGTGCTGGTCCTCCCGGTGGAACTGCTCGAGCGGCTGGTGGGGGAGACCGACGGAGGCGCGCTGGAGCGGCTGGCCCGCGGCTTTGGCGAGTGGCTCGGCAAGCGGGTCCGCGATCGGCTGTCGGGCGGCGGGGCCGACCCGCTGTCCGCCGCTCCGGAGACCTTCCTCAACGAGCTGAACGGTCTGTTCGCCGTCCACGGTCTCGGCCGCGCGGTGCTCGAGAGTTTCGGCGAAGTGCTGCTCGTGCGGCTCGACGCCGACTGGATCGCCGGGGTGCACGGGGCGGCGTTCTTCGAGGCGCTGTTCGCGGGGGTATTCACGACGTTCCTCGGCCAGGACGCCTCGTGTCTGGCGATGGAGACTCCGGACGGGCGCTGCCTGCTGGTGGCCAGTCCGGCGGCGATCCGCCGCGCGACGCAGCTTCGATCGGCCGGGGTCGGTCCCGAGACGATCGCCACGCGGCTGTACCAGGAGGCGCGCGCGGCGCGCGAGGGCGGTCGATGATTCTCGACGTCGCCGTGCGCCGGGCGCGTCTCGAGGCGCTCCTGCAGCGGGTGCGGACGAACCGGGTGCGGCTGGGCCATCCGGCCGCCGTGCGGCCCGTGCCGGCTCCCGGCGAGGACGAGGAGCCGCTGACGACGGAGCTGCCGGAGCGGCCGCCGGTGGCCGAGCCGCCCGCCCGTACGATCCCCGTGCCGCCGCTGGAAGCGTCCGCGGCGGCGGTCGAGGCGCCGGCGGTGTGGGAAGGCGAGGACGAGGACGTCGAGATGGAGATCGTCGGCGAGGCGTCCTCGGAGGAGATGTTGCTCCAGCCGTCCGTTTCGGCGGCCGTCGAGCCTCCCCCGCCGCCGCCGCTTCCGAGCACCACGGTGTCGCCGGCGGCCGCAGCCCCCGCGCCGCCGGCGGAGGCGCTGCCCGCGTCGATCCGCATCGAGTCCCCCCCGCCGCTCGACCATGCGCCGATCGTGGTGGTCGGCGCCGTGGGTTCGGTGACGCCGCCGACGATCGGTGCGCTGCTGCGGGCCTCGATCAAGCCGTTCGGGACGTCCTAGGCCGTGGGTTCCGGACTGCCGCGCCGCGTCGAGAAGCCGTGGGGCCACGAGCTGATCTTCGCGCACACCGAGCGCTACGTCGGCAAGATCCTGCACATCGAGAAGGGCCATCGGCTGTCGCGCCAGTACCACAGGGTCAAGGACGAGAGTCTCACGGTGTTGCACGGCATCCTGGGTCTCGAGCTGGGGACTCCGCCCGACCTGGAGCGCCGGCTGTGCCGGCCGGGGGACGCGTTCCGGGTGACGCCGGGCACGGTGCATCGGTTCGTCGCGGTGGAGACCTGCGACCTGGTCGAGGTGTCCACGCCCGAGTTGGACGACGTCGTGCGGATCGAGGACGAGTACGGCCGGGAAGGGACGAGCGCGCCCTGACGAGGTGCGGGCATCGTGTCGGGCACGGCGCGCGGGTGCGGGTCGGCGCTACGGCGCGCAGGCGTTGGGGCAGGCCACGACGGCGCCGTCCGCATCCTCGCAGCGCACGATCGGGTTGCCTTGCAGGTCGAGGTAGTCGCGGCGGAGGTAATCGATGTCGGGCCGCCCCAGGGCCGCCGCCGCCGGCTTGTAGACCTCGACGACCTCGGGCCGCACCGCGTCGGGGCTCTCGCCGGAGGCGCTGGTGTTGAAGGCGGTGCAGATCGGATGTTGCCCGACCAGCACCTCGGCGGTGTCCCACAGCGCGTCGCCGTTGGCGTCGCGGTAGAGCGCCGCGACGGGGCCCGGCGGCTGGCCGGGGCCGGAGGATTCCCTGTCGACCGGGCCGGTGCGCCGGGGCCGGCACCAATCGATGGCGCACGGGGAGGTGCATTCGGCCGCGGGGGCTCGGAGGAAGGCGCAGTCGCGGTTCAGATCGACCCACAGGTCGATCCGGCCGTCCCAGTTGGAGTCGAACTGCTCGCGGTAGGGGTCGGTGGCGCCGGGCTGGTACAGGGCGACGCTGTCGAGGCGCAGGTCGTGGTCGCCGTCCGCCTCCTCGCGCAGCAGGTTTCCGGAGGCGTCGCGGTGTCGGAACAGGTCGAACACCCCGTCGAAATTCAGGTCGGCGGCGCGGCAGGTGCCGTCGCCCTCCGGGATCACCTGGAAGTCCGTCGTGCCGTCGCGGTTCATGTCGACGGTCAGGACCGGCGCGGCGTTCGGGCAGCCGCCCTCGAGGGGCGGAGCCTCGCGGCCCCGGGCGGCCGGTGTCGTGTTCCCGCCGGTGGAGTTCTCGTCGCCGCAGGTCGAGCCCGAGAGCAGGAGGCCGGCGGCGGCGAGGGTCGCGAAGGTGCCAACGACGCGCTGCACGGTCATTCCTCCCCGGGCGCGGGCGGCGCCGGAGGTGCGGCCTCGCCGCCCTGCTCCGGACCGCTCGCGCTCACCAGCCGGTCCATCGAGCCGTCGCCCTGCAGGTCGTAGCCGATGGAAATGAGCCGCGGCTCCCCGGTGTCGGCCTGGACCTCGTACGTCTCGTAGATGTCGTAGTGTTCGTCGCCCACCGCGTCGACCTTGACGCGCCGCACGTTCCCTTCCTGGAGCAGGACCTGCATTTCGAACCGGCCGTCGTGGTTCCGGTCGAACTCGACCGACAGCGGGTTGCCGCCGGCGAAGCGGATGACCGCATCGATCGTCCCGTCGAAATCCCAGTCCTGTTCCTCGGCGGCGACCTCGCCCGCCCGGAAGTGCCGGAAGATGTCCTTGCGGCCGTCGTAGTTCAGGTCGGCCTCGCGGCACAGGATCTCGGGCCGGACGTCCTCGCCCAGCATCGTGGGGCAGCCGAGCAGGTAGACGCGCCGCAGGTCCATGTGGCCGTCGTGGTTGAGGTCGGCCTCCACCGACTCGACGCGCGGCGTGCAGTTCGGGTCGGCCGATCCGGCCCGCAGCGCCTCGGGGGGCACCACCTGTTCGCAGCGGGAGCCTTCCGGGAGGAACACCCGTTCCGCCGGCTGCTCGGCACCGGAAGCGGGGTTGGCCGGACCGGTGTCCGAGCCGCCGCAGCGGGCGGCGCCGGCCCAGGCCGCGCAGAGTCCCGCCAACCAGATGAGACGACGCCTCATGCGACACCTCTCGCCGGGTCGGACCATACGGCAGGGTCGGCCGGAATGCAACGGTTTCCGGACTCAGAGTTTGCGGTACACGCCGACGACGAGCCCCAGGATCCGGACCGAGCGGCCGTCGTCGCGGGACAGGACGATCGGGGAGACGGCAGGGTTGGCCGGCTGGAGCCGCAGCCGTTCGCCGTCGCGAATCAGCGTCTTGACCGTCGCCTCGTCGTTGACCAGCGCCACGACGATGGAGCCCGACGGGGCGTCGTCCTGTTGGCGCACGAAGACGATGTCGCCGTCGAGGATCCCCGCGCCGACCATCGAGTCTCCCCGGACGCGCAGGGCGAAGAAGCGTCCGGTGTCGCCCGGGAGGAGTGTCGGGTCGAGCCGGAGGGTTCCTTCGAGGTTCTCGATCGCCAGGATCGGCTGGCCGGCCGCCACGCGGCCGACCAGCGGCACCTCGCGCGGCACGCCCGCCGCGAACGCCGTGGGTCGCAGGGCGCGGGACTTCATGTCCTCCCGGCGGAGATACCCCTTGCGTTCGAGCGCCAGCAGGTGGTCGTTGACGCCGTTGGTCGAACGGATCCCGAAGTGGGCCCCGATCTCCCTCAGGGTGGGCGGATAGCCGTTCTGCTGGATCGATTCCTGGATGTATTCGAGAACGAGTTGCTGTCTCTTGGTCAAGCCCCGCATGCTGCGGTCAACATACTGAACAGGCGCATATCGGTCAAGAATGCGGCAGGGTCGCGGCGGGTCGGCCGGCGAGGGGTAGCTCCCGGACCCCGGCTCGTGCTAGGTTCCGGTTCCGCCGAGGGGGTTCGCGCGTGAGGCCGTTCGAGGAAAGGGTGGTCGATGGGCGGGACGAGATCGTCGAGATCATCGCCACGCAGCTCAGCGCCTTCCGGCCCTGCGGTGCGACGAGTCTCGGTCCGGCGGAGATCCTCGAGCGGATTTCCGCGCTGGTCGATGCGTTTCTCGACGCCCTGCGAACCCGTCGCGTGACGCCGTTCGTCGAGAACGTGCGCGGGACGGTCGGCGACGACCCGTGCGGCGACCGGCTGCACCCGGCCGAGGTGCAGATGGTCCTCGACCTGCTGGAGGAACTCGCGATCCGGTCGATCGCCGACCCGTCCGGGCGCAGCGGTCCCGAGGCGGCCGCGGTGGTGCGGTCGCTGATCGCCGCGGGTCGGGAGGCGCTGCCGGCCGAGCCGGCCTAGGCGTCCGGCGGTCGACCTGGCGGCGGCGCGGCGAGGTCGTCGGTGCCCAGCTCGGCGTTGTCGATCAGGCGTGTGCGTCCGATCCGCGCGGCGACGGCCGCCAGCGCGGTGCGCCCCGGGGGCACCGGACCCTCGTACGGCCGCAGCGTCTCCGGGTCGCCGACGAACACGTAATCGATTGCATCCACGCGACCTTCCAGTCGCCCGTAGACGAGGCGGCGGAGGGTGGCGGGGTCGCGCTCTCCGGCGGCGAAGGCGGCCGCGGCGGCGCGCAGGCCGTCGACCAGCGCGGTGGCGCGCCGGCGCTGGTCGGGGGTGAGGTAGCGGTTGCGCGACGACATCGCGAGGCCGTCCGGTTCGCGGACGGTCGGCCGGCCGACGACCGTCACGGGCAGGTCGAGGTCGGCGGTCATCCGGCGGACCACCTGGAGTTGCTGGAAGTCCTTGCGTCCGAACACGGCGACGCACGGTCCGACCATCGAGAACAGCTTGGCGACGACGGTGGCGACGCCGTCGAAGTGGCCGGGCCGGTGGGCCCCGCAGAGCCCCTCGGTCAGCCCCGCGACGTGGACCGTCGTGGCGAAGCCCGGCGGATAGACCGCCTCGACGCTCGGGGCCAGCACCAGGTCCGCCGGCACGCCGGCCAGCAGCCGCAGGTCGCCGTCGAGGTCGCGCGGGTAGCTGGCGAGGTCTTCCCGCGGTCCGAACTGGGTCGGGTTGACGAAGATGCTGACGACCACCAGGTCGGCGAGTTGGCGGGCGTGGCGCACCAGCTCCAGGTGTCCGGCGTGCAGGGCGCCCATGGTCGGGACGAAGGCCACGCGGGCGCCGCGGGCCCGGGCGGCGTCGAGCCGCCGGCGCAGCACGCGCGGGTCGCGCAGCACCTCCGGCAGCGGCTGGTTCGACTGGTTCATCGCATCCTCCGCCGGTCCGCCGGACGGCGCGGCCGGCGAGCGTATCCTGGCGTCCGGCCGGCGGCGCGTCAAACCGATTGCGGGGGTCCGGGCGGCGGGGATCCCGGGCCGAGGCGCCACGGTGCGGAGGGAGGAACTCGTCCTCGACATCGGTGGAGCGGGCAAGCCTGCCGCGGCGCCCTGTGGTATAGTCCGCAGGCATGAGGGCGGCGGGTTGGGGACGGGTGGGGTTCGGGAGGTATCCGATGGGCGGGGGGCGAGATCCGGGGGAGCCGCCGCCGGAGATGGTGCTGGCGTCGCGGTCGCCGCGCCGGCGGGCGATCTTCCAGGCGCTCGGGTTGCGGTTCGCCGCGGTAGCGCCCGAGATCGACGAGGCGTCGTGGTCGGGCGAGGACCCCGAGCAGTTCGTGAGGCTGCTGGCCGGGGCCAAGGCGCGGGCCGTCGTGGCGCGGCTCGGCCTGCGGACCGCGCCGCCGTGGGTCGTCGGCGCCGACACCGTCGTTGTCGTCGGCGACCGGGTGCTCGGCCAGCCCCGCGACGTCGCGGCGGCCCGCGCGATGATGGAGGCGCTGTCGGGGCGTGCGCATCGGGTGCTGACGGGCATCTCGATCTGGAGCGGTCCCGCGCAGCTCGTGTCGTTCGTCGAGACGACGGCGGTCCGCTTTCGGGCGATCGGGCCCGCGGAGCTCGAGCAGTACCTGCGGGAGGGCGACTGGGAGGGCAAGGCGGGCGGCTACGCGATCCAGGGCGCGGCGGGGGTGTTTGTCGAGGCGGTGGAGGGGGACGCCTGGAACGTGGTCGGCTTCCCCGTCCGCGGGTTCCTCGACCGGGCCCGCACCGCCGGGATCCCGATGCCCGAGGAGCGCAAGGTCCGGCCGATGCTGGCCCGGCTGTGGCCCGTGGTCGATGACGAGGGTTTCGCCGAGCGCCGCTGGGGTCCGCGCTGGACCTGAGCGCGGAAGGGCGCCGATGGACGAATCCACCGGAACCGGCGGGGGTGTTGCCGAGCGGCTGGCGCGGGTGCGCGCGGCGATCGCGGAGGCGGCGCGGCGCGCCGGCCGCGATCCCGCCGGCGTGACGCTCGTCGCCGTCTCCAAGACCCGCAGCCCCGACGAGATCCGGGCGGCGGCCGCCGCCGGCCAGGTCGATTTCGGCGAGAACTACGCCCAGGAACTGGCCGCCAAGCGCGCGGCGCTGGCCGACCTCCCGCACCTGCGGTGGCACATGATCGGCCACCTCCAGCGCAACAAGGTGAAGCTCGTCGTGCCCGGGGTGCACCTGCTCCAGACCGTCGATTCCCCCCGCCTCGTCGAGACGCTCGACCGCCGCCTCGCCGAGCACGACGCCCGGCTGGACGTGCTGGTCCAGATCGATGTCGCCGGCGAGGAGCAGAAGGCGGGCATCGCGCCGGCCGAGGCGCCCGCGCTGCTCGAGGCGCTGCGGGCCCGGCCGCGCCTGCGTCTGCGGGGGCTGATGGCGATCCCTCCCTGGACGCTCGACGGGGAGGGTTCGCGACCGTACTTCCGCGCGCTGCGCGAGCTGGCCGAGCGGCTCGGCCTGGGCCCCGGGGAGCGCGAGCTATCGATGGGGATGAGCGACACGTTCGCGGTGGCGGTGGAGGAGGGAGCGACGCTGGTGCGCGTCGGCACCGCGATCTTCGGGCCCCGCGGCTAGAAGTCCACGGTGATCGCGAACGGTCCGCACTGGGGGCCCGGTCCGCCGCCGTCGAGCAACAGGAAGACCAGTTGGGGACCCGTGATCGTCGTCTGCACCCGCGAGCGGCCGTCGTCGCAGTCGATTCGGCCGTAGATCGGGCCGGAACAGGTCGCCTCGGCGCCGCCGCAGAGGCCGCCGCCGCCGGTTCGAATCGCCAGCGAACTGGGCCACTCCTCGCCGTCGTCGCAGGTGCTGGCGCGGACGGTGTGCGGGCCCGGGCAGAGGGCGAAGTACATCGGGACGTCGGCGTCGTCCTCGCCGCCGCAGGCCGACCGGGAGTCGTTGTCCCAGGCGCAGGAGTCGTCCCAGTAGGTCCCCGGCCCGGGGAGGAGCGTCGTCGGATCTTCCGTGCCCGGGCAGCGCGCGTGCGCGTACCGCAGGACGAACATGCCGAAGTCGTCCGGCTCGCAGCCGTCGATCACCGCCCAGTACGAGCCGGCGTCCAGGTGCCCCACCCACTGCGGCAGGTGGTTGCCGCACGCGTCGTCGTCGCAGCCGAGCACGGGGCCGTCGCAGCCGCCCGCGCGGACCGTGAGCACCGCGTCCCAATCGGGACCGCCTTGCAGGCTGAGGAACACCACCTCTGGAGCGGACAGCGTGAACCGGTAGAACACGTCGCCCCCGCCCGGGTGGCACCATTCGGAGATCGCGCAGTGGTCCTGGTCGCTCGCCGCGCCGACCGTCGAGCCGGGGAAGAGCCCGCCGGGCGAGATGTCGGTCGCGCCCGCGCAGCGGTCGTTGGGGACCGCGGCCGTGCATCCCTCGTCGGTCCGGCCGTTGCAGTCGTCGTCCACGCCGTTGCACGTCTCCGGCGGCGGAGCGCACGGCCCCCAGCGGCAGTCGAGGCAGAACCGCGTTCCGGCGGTCCCGCAGGCGGTGGGGCAGGGCTCCGACCCGCCCGTCTCGCACTCCTCACCCGGCTCGACCACGCCGTTGCCGCAGGCGGCGGGCGTGTCGGGCGTCGCCGTGTCATCCGGAGGCCCGGGGTCCGCGGCGGCGTCGTCGAGCGGCGGGGCGGCGTCGTCCGGCGGCGCGATCTCGCCTCCGGGGTCGGGGCTCCCGGGGTCGGGGCCGCCGTCGAGCGACGGCAGGCCGCTCGCGTTCAGGCCGCAGCCGAGCGACGCGGCCAGCAGCAGGAACGGGAGAAACCGGCGCGTCTCGTCCCGCATCATCCGTCCACCGCGGCCCAGTCTACCATCGGCGGGGCTTCCCGCCCATCCCCGGCCGGCGGCGGTCGGCCGGCGTGCGCGGCCGGCGCGTCGCGGGGCGTTGGGCGGGGGGTCAGGCGCGGCGGCGGCGACGCGCGCCGGCCCAGGCCAGCGCGCCGAGCAGCAGCAGTCCGGCGGTCGGGCGAGCCGGCAGGGTGCGGCAGGCGCAGCCGCCGCCTCCGGCGGTCGGCGGCTCGCCGCCGTCGGCGTCCTCGGCGTCCTCGGCGTCGGCGTCGTCGGCGTCTCCGGCATCCTCGTCCGGGTAGCACTCGTCGGGCAGCGGCCGCGGGAAGGTCGGCGGCGTTTCGGCGGAGCAGTCGAGCGGCGTCGGGGCGACGGTGACCGCGCCGCGTTCGAGCGGCGTTTCGAAGTTGCCGGTGTTGCGGTTGTCGTGGTGGAAGCTCTCCCAGGAGATCGCGCCGTCGGCCGGGCCGGCGGTGTTCCAGGCGTAGAGCCAGCCGGCGCGCGTGGGGGTCACCACCTCGAGGAGGTCGTCGCCATCGATGTCGCCCACGGCCGGCGCGGCGATCAGCCACTGGCCGGTGAACTTCGGCCAGCCGGGCGGTTCGCGTCCGCAGCCGTCGAAGGCGTGGACGAAGTAGCCGCCGGAGCCGCTGATCGCCTCGGGGTAGCCGTCGCCGGACAGGTCGGCGACGGTGGGGTTCATGAAGAACTGCCAGTCCTCCATCTTGCGGGCGAACCCGGGGAGCATGCGGCTGTTGGCGCCGGACCAGGCGCTGAGCTGGTGGTCGAAGGCGGAGGCGGTGCCGCCGGCGGACAGGTTGAGCGCGGCCTGGGTCGAGGCGCCGCCCAGGACCATGTCGGCCAGTCCGTCCTGGTCCAGGTCGCCGAACGACGGGTAGGCGAAGATGTTGAACGTCGGCCGCTCGCGCGAGTTGCTCAGGCGGCCGAAGGAGACGGTGTCGAGCTGCCGGGCGGTGCGCGGGATGTCGCCGGGGGCGCGCGGCGGCTGCGCGCCGGTGAAGATCCACAGGAGCGAGCTGCCGTTGCCGAAGGTGGCGATATCGACGACGCCGTCGTGGTCCACGTCGGCCAGGGCGGCCGAGCAGGGGACGCCGCGCGAGATGTGCGCCCCGCCGAACAGCGCCGCGCTCCAGATCGGGATCGGCCAGTTGGGATGGAACGGCCCGCCCGGGTGGGCGTTGCCGTCCCCGTGGACGACGTAGAACCGCCCGTCGTACCCCGAGCCGTACGCCTCGTTGCTGCCGACGGCGATGTCGAGAATCCCGTCGCCGTCGAAATCGGCCACCGCCGGCGTGCTCATCAGCCGGGCCTGCTCCCGCGCTTCCCCGGTCACGTTGGGGTCCGAGATCAGCACCGGGAAGCCGTCGACCGGGGTCCCGTCGGGGTTCCAGGCGTAGAGGTAGCCGTCGTAGGCCGCGGCGATGATCTCGAGGTCGCCGTCGCCGCGCAGGTCGGCGAGGACGGGCGAGGCGAAGAAGCCGATGTCGATCTGGTGATCGCGGTCCTCCGGCGGCGAGAGGGACGGGTCGCAGGCGACGGGGAACCCGGCCTCGGGCGTTCCGTCGGCGCTCCAGACGTACACCTCGCCGTCCTCGGTGGCGACCACCACCTCGAGGTCGCCGTCGCCGGTCAGGTCGGCGACGGCGGGGGAGGCGAGGACGGCGGAGCGTTGTCGGTCGGGGTCGATCGCGCCCGAGGCGTGGGCGGCGGTGCCGCGGTAGTTGGGCGTGTCGGCCGGGTCCAGCCCCGGCAGGCGGCGCACGTGCGTCGGCCATCCCGGCAGCTCGGCGCCGTCGGCCCGCAGGGCGTGCACCGCGCCGTCGGCGGTGGCGAGCACGATCTCGCGGCGCCCGTCGCCGTCCAGATCGGCCAGTTTGGGCGAGGATTCGCCCGAGGCGCCGATCCAGCGCGGGAAGCCGGGGAGCAGGTCGGGATCGTCGTGCACGTAGAACGCCTTGCGGAACTCGGCCGGCACATCCCCCACGGCGCCGCCGTAATGCGCGACGGCGCGCACGCGCAGCGTCACCGTCCAGCGGTTGTGCGCCAGCGCCGGGTTGTCGACGGCCAGGGTGCGGGCGTCGAGCGTGGCCCATTCGCCCTCCCAGGGGGTGGTGCGGCCGGTTTCGGTCGCCACGACGGTGAACTGGTCTTCGGTCGGTTCGATTCCCGGCGCCCAGGCCACCTCGACGTCGAACGACGGCGCGCGGTCGGCCGCCACCCGGCCGTCGATCCGGATCTCCGGCCGGCGGTCCGGATGGAACACCTCGAACCACAACGGATGCAGGACGTCGATCTCCGGCGGAATCCGGCCGTCGCGGAGCCAGTCGAGGGCGGTGCGGATGTTGGTGCGGCCGTAGCCGAACCGCTGGTCCCAGCCCTGCCACGAGGGGTACTTGGTGTCGTCGCACACGCGCTCCTCGTAGGGAATCCAGATGTCGTCGACGGTCATCGACAGGAGTTGTCGCACCTCGCCCGGGTGCAGCGGCGGGTCGAGGCCCGACTGGAGGGCGAGGGAGTAGAGCAGGCCGACCATGCCCGAGGTCTTGCCGGTGGCCTCGGAGGAGCAGCCCATGCCCGGCGTCGAGAGCAGGAGCTGGGCGCCGTGGTTGGTGCAGTTGTTGTAGTTGAGGAAGGTGGTCGAGAGCTGCGGCTCCGGCTTGTCGTGCCGGATCGCGTGCACGTACAGCGTGTGGTCGGCGGTCCCCGGGTAGTTGTGGTGGTAGCTGTTCTCGTCGGCGGCGCTCGCCACCACCGTCACGCCGCGGGCGTAGGCGTAGTCGAGCGCCTCGCGGCAGAAGGTCGTCATGTCGACGGTGCCGAGCGCCTCCTGCACCACGGAGGCGCCGGAGTCGACGGCGAAGACGACGGCCTGGGCGAAGATCTGGACGTCGGTGACGAACGAGTCGCCGACGCGGACCATCAGCGGCCGGCACCGCGGGCAGACGCCGGCCATCCCGATGCCGTTGTTGGTCTCGGCGCACGAGTCGCGCGCTTCGCCGGTGCCGTGGCCGAACCGCGTGTCGTCGGCCGGGTCGTTGTCGTTCTTGAAGAAGTCCCAGCCGCTGATGTCGTCGACGTAGCCGTTGCCGTCGTCGTCGACGCCGTCGGAGAAGGCGCGGATCAGGTCGCCCGGGTCGAGCAGGCCGTTGCCGTTGAGGTCGGCGACGCGCGGGTCGGCGGCGTAGTCGTCGATGTTGACGACCCCGTCCCCGTTCGCGTCGTGCTGCGTCGCCCCGTCCGGCATCGGCAGCTCGCCGACGTTGACGTAGATCTTCCGCACCAGGTCCTGGTTGTCCCAGTTGATGCCGGTGTCCAGCACGGCGATCACCACGCGCGGGTCTCCGATCGTGACCTGCCAGGCGCGGTCGACGTGCGCCCCGGCCCCCAGCTCGACCTCTTCCGGCCGGTGACCCTCGACCGCGGTGAACTCCGGGGGCACGAAGCTCCACAGTTCCCACATGCCGCCGAAGCCGGTCGTCGGGTTCGGGCCGTAGTCCGGGTCGTCCGGCCAGTTCGCCGGGTCGGCCAGTTCCGCGCGGGTCGCCGTCGGATTCGGCCAGTTCGGGTTTTCCGCCCGGACCGGCCCGGCGAGCAACGCCACGACCCCCGCCACGAACATCGCTTGCAGTGCCTTCCTCGCCCGCATCGCGCCACTCCCTTCCGTGCCCTCGTTCCGCGTGCTATGGAACGGGTCGCCCGGGAGGCTACCACGCCTTGCGGGTCCCGGCACCACCGCGGCGTCCCGGACGCCGGCGCGGGCGGCCGGGGGAGGCGGCGCCATGAACGACACGCGCGTGCGCATCGGCTGCTCCGGATATCCCGTCGAGCGACGGCAGTACCAGGCACGGCTCGGGTTCGTCGAGCTGCAGGACACCCGGCGGCAGCTCCCCAAGCCGGACAAGTTCGGCCGGATGAAGATGTCGGCTCCGCCGGGGTTCGAGTTCGCGATCGTGGCGCCGGAGGCGTTGAGCGATCCGGAGCAGGTCGAGGGGCTGCCGGGCGATCCGCGGGGCTACGGCGCGCTGCGGCCCACCGCGGAGAACCTCGACCTGCTCGACCGTACCCTCGCCGGCGCCCGGCGCCTCGACGCCGTCGTCCGGATCCATACCACCTCGGACCTCGGCGCCGGCCCCGACGCCTTCGACCGCTTCCGCGCCCTGCTCGCCGGTGTCGACCGCCGTGGCGTCCGCCTGGCCTGGGAATCCCGTGGCCCGCTCACGGCGAAGGAGGTCATCGGCTGGTCCGAGCGGCTCGAGCTGATCCCGGTCGTCGATCCGTTCCAGGACGACCCGCCGCCCGGCCCGGTCGGCTACATTCACCTGCACCCGCTGATCACGATGAGCGGCGCGCTGAACGCCGAGCACTACGCGCGGCTGCTCGAACGGGCGCTGCGCTACGACGAGAGCTACCTGGTGTTCGACACGCCGCACGCCTTCCGGGACGCGGTGGCGGTGCGTCGCCTGCTGGACGGCGAGGCCGGCCTGCCGGGCGAGGAGCCCGGAGCGGACGCTGGCGACGAGTCGGCACCGGCCGCCGCCGACGAGTCGGCTTCGGAGCCTTGAGCGCGGCGGGGGCGGGCCGCGAGGGCGCCATGGCTAGGCGGAGGCGACGCGGGGCGCCGGCGCGGCGCGCGAGGCCGGAGTCGCCGTGACGCTGTCCGTCGCCGAGCTGGAGCTGGTCGTCGCCGACCTGCGCGCGCGGCTGCTCCCGGCCCATCTGGTGCGGGTCCGCTCGCCCGCCGAGCAGGGGCTGCTCTTGGAGCTGCGGGCGCGGGGCCGGAACTGCTGGCTGCTGGCCTCGTTCGAGCCGCTGGCGTCGCGGTTGCACCTGACGGACCGCGTCGCCGCGGGGGACCGGCCGGCGGAAGGGTTCGCGCGCACGGCGCACGCCGCCCTGGCCGGCCGACCGCTGCTCGAGATCGAAGCGTTCCCCGGGGACCGCGCGGTGCGGCTGCGTTTCGGCGACGGACAGCTCGTGCTGGAGCTGACCGGCCGCCATGCGAACGCCTTCCTGCTGGACGCGGGCGGCGTGATCCGTTCGTCGTTCCGTCCCAGCCAGTCGCGCAAGCGCCGGCTGTTGTGGGGCGAGTCGTACCAGCCGCCGCTGCCGTGCGCGGGGGAGCCGTGGCAGGGGGCGCCGAGCCGCTTTCCGGGGGGCGAGGCGGTGCACGAGGCGATCGCGGGGCACTACGCGGAGCGGTCCGCCGAGGCGGTGGAGCGGGGGCGGCGGCGCGGCGCCCTGCTGCGCCTGCGCCACGAGGTGCGGCGGCTCCAGCGTCTCGTCCCGCGGCTGGAGCGCGAACTGGACGAGGCGCGCGAGGCGGAGGTCTGGCGCCGCCGCGGCGAGTTGCTCAAGGGGGCGCCCGCCGACACCCCGCGCGGCGCCTCCGTCGTGCGGGTGCGCGACTGGTTCGACCCGGCGCTGCCCGAGGTCGAGGTGCCGCTCGACCCCGCCCGCGGGCTGCGCGAGAACATGGCCCGCTGCTTCCAGCGCGCCCGGAAGCTGGGCCGCCGTCCCGAGACCGTCGGCCCGCGGCTGGAGGCGGCCCGCCGGGAGCTGCGCCGCCGCCTCGACGAGCTGGAGCTGCTCGAAGGCGCGCCGTGGGACGACCCGGCGGCGCGGGCCGTGCGCGCGCGCTGGACGCCGCCGCCGGATTCTCCCGCCGCCCGGCCGATCGGGCGGCGCCGGGGTCCGCCGGAGCACGTGCCGTTCCGGCGGTTCGTTTCCGCCGACGGCCACGAGATCCTGATCGGCAAGTCCGACCGCGACAACGACCGCCTCACCTTCCAGGCGGCGCGCGGGTTCGACGCCTGGCTGCACGTGGCCGGCGCGCCGGGGTCGCACGTGATCGTGCGCGTGCCCAAGGGCCGGCCGGCCAGCGAGACGGCCCTGCGCGACGCGGCGCTTCTGGCGCTGCACTACTCGAAGCTCGCCGCGGGCGGGGAAGGGGAGGTCTACGTCGCCCGGCGCGCCGACGTGCGGCGCGTCCGGGGCGGCGCGCCCGGCCAGGTGACCGTGCGCGAGCAGCGGCGGATCTGGGTCCGGGCCGACCCCGAGCGTCTCCGCGCCCTGCTCGACTCCGCCGGCGACGTCCCCGCGGGGGAGTGAGCCGCGCGGCGTCGCGCGGCCCCGTCCCGCCGTTCCGCTTCGCCCGGCGGCGCGCGGCCGCCGCCCCGTTTTTGCCACAACGCCGGTTCTGCGGTATTCGAACCGCATGCGAACACGACGGACGGTGGCGGTGCTCTTCGGGGGTCGGTCGGGGGAGCACGAGGTCAGCCTGCGCTCGGCGGTTTCGGTGGTCGAGGCGTTGCGGCCGAACCACGACGTGCTGTGCGTGCGGATCGGCAAGGACGGCGGCTGGCGGTTCCTGGAGGGGCCGCGACCGTCGCCGGAGGGCGGCGTGCCGGTGTTCCTCGCGCCGAGCCCGGACGACGGCGGCCGGCTGCGGCGGCTGGCGGACGCGGTCGAGCTGGCGCGGCCGGACGTCGTGTTCCCGGTGCTGCACGGGACCTACGGCGAGGACGGCACGGTCCAGGGGCTGCTCGAACTGGCCGGCGTGCCCTACGTCGGCGCGGGCGTCGCGGCGTCCGCCGTGTCGATGGACAAGGAGATGATGAAGGCGCTCTTCGCGCGCGCCGGGCTGGCGCAGGTCGAGTACGCCGTGCTGCGGCGCCGCGACGCGGCGGCGGAGGCGGAGCTGCCCGCGCGACTCGGGCTCCCGCTGTTCGTCAAGCCGGTCAACCTGGGGTCGAGCGTCGGCATCCGGAAGGTCAGGCGCGTCGAGGAGCTCGACGCGGCGATCGAGTTCGCCTTCCGCTTCGACCGCAAGGTGATCGTCGAGCGGGGTGTGGAGGCGCGGGAGCTCGAGGTCGCGGTGCTCGGGAACGACGACCCCGAGGCGTCGGTGCCCGGGGAGGTCGTGCCGGACCGGGAGTTCTACGACTACGACTCGAAGTACGACGCCGCCAGCCGGACCGAGCTGCGGATTCCCGCGCCCGTGCCGGCGGCGCTGGCCGAGGAGCTGCGCGGCGCGGCCGTGGCCGCCTTCCGCGCCGTCGATTGCGCCGGCTGCGCCCGGGTCGATTTCTTCCTCGAGCGGTCGAGCGGCCGGGTGCTGGTGAACGAGATCAACACGCTGCCCGGCTTCACCTCGATCAGCATGTACCCCAAGCTCTGGGCCGCCTCGGGCGTTCCGTACCCGGAGCTGGTGTCGCGGCTCGTCGAGCTGGCGCTGGAGCGTCACGCGCAGCGCGCGCGGCTCCGGACCGACTGCGGCGCCTGACGGGCCGACCGGGCGGGGGACGCCGCGGCGGGACGCACGCGGGGCTAGATGCCGTGGAAGGCCTTGAGCAGGGGGGCGAGGACGAGGGCGACGACGCTCATCAGCTTGATCAGGATGTTGAGCGACGGGCCGGCGGTGTCCTTGAACGGGTCGCCGACCGTGTCGCCGACCACGGCGGCCTTGTGCGTGGGGGAGCCCTTGCCGCCCAGCGCGCCGCCCTCGATGTACTTCTTGGCGTTGTCCCAGGCGCCGCCGGCGTTGGCCATGAAGATCGCCATCAGCACGCCCGACACGGTCGCGCCGGCCAGCAGGCCGGTCAGCATCCGGATGTCGATCAGTCCGGCCGCCAGCGGAGCGCCGATCGCCAGCAGGCCCGGCAGGACCATCTTCCGGATCGCGGCGTCGGCCGAGATCCCCACGCAGCGGGCGTAGTCGGCCTTGACGTCCTCCTTGCCTTCGAGCAGCCCGGCGATTTCCTTGAACTGGCGGCGGACCTCCGCGACCATCGATTGGGCCGCCAGGCCGACGGCGTTCATCGCCATCGAGGAGAACAGGAACGGCAGCATGCCGCCGACGAACAGGCCGGCCATCACCGTCGGGTCGACGAGCTGGATGTCGCTCACGCCGACCTGCTGACGGAACGCGGCGAACAGCGCCAGGGCGGTGAGGGCCGCCGAGCCGATCGCGAAGCCCTTGCCGATCGCGGCGGTGGTGTTGCCGACCGCGTCGAGCTTGTCGGTGCGGCCGCGCACCTCCGGGGGCAGGTGGCTCATCTCGGCGATGCCGCCCGCGTTGTCGGCGATCGGGCCGTAGGCATCGACGGCGAGCTGCACGCCGGTGGTGGAGAGCATCCCGAGGCCCGCGATGGCGATGCCGTACAGCCCCGCCAGGTCGTAGGCGACCCACGTCGCCGCGGCGATCAGCACCAGCGGGATGGCGGTGGAGAGCATCCCGGTCGCCAGGCCCTTGATGATGTTCGTCGCCGGTCCCATCTCGGCCGCCTTGGCGATGTCCCGCGCCGGCTTGCGCGCCTCGGCCGTGTAGTACTCGCTGACCAGCCCGATGATCACCCCCACCGCCAGCCCGGCCACCGTCGCCAGGAACAGGCGCTCCGCCGAGATCACCCCGGCGTCGGAGGCCACGGTCTGCGGCACGAGCCACTTCAGGATGAACCACGAGGCGATCACCATCAGGATGTCGGCCGAGAACATCCCCATGTTCAGCGCCGCCTGCGGGTTGCCGCCTTCGCGCACGCGGACGAAGAACGTGCCGACGATCGCGCACAGGATGCCCACCCCGGCCAGGATCATCGGCAGCAGCACCAGGTTGTACTGGTAGTCGGGGTTGGTGTGGGACAGCGGCACGATCCAGAGCACCCCGAGCACCATCGCGCTGACGATCGAGCCGACGTACGACTCGAACAGGTCGGCGCCCATCCCCGCCACGTCGCCCACGTTGTCGCCCACCAGGTCGGCGATCACCGCCGGGTTGCGCGGGTCGTCCTCCGGAATCCCCGCCTCGACCTTGCCCACCAGGTCCGCGCCGACGTCCGCGGCCTTGGTGTAGATGCCGCCGCCGACGCGCGCGAACAGCGCGATCGAGGAGGCGCCGAGCGAGAAGCCGCTGATCGAGGAGATGACGGCATCGATGCCGTTCCCGGCGACGCCGACCTCCAGCCCGAACAGCGCCTTGTACAGCAGGAACAGCAGCCCCAGGCCCAGCAGCCCGAGGCCGACGACGCACATCCCCATCACCGCGCCGCCGGCGAAGGCCACCCCCAGCGCCTTGTTCAGGCCCGTGCGGGCGCCTTCCGAGGTCCGCACGTTGGTGATCACCGCCACGCGCATGCCGAAGTTGCCGGCCAGCGCCGAGCAGAACGCGCCGACGACGAACGACAGCGCCACCCAGGCCTTCGCGTCGCCCGAGAAGTGGTTGGCCAGCGCCAGCGCCCCGCCCACCACGATCACGAACACCACCAGGACCCGGTATTGGCGGTTGAGGAACGCCATCGCCCCTTCGCGGATGTGCCCGGAGATCTTCTGCATCGTCTCGGTGCCGGCGCCCTGTTTGCGGATCCACAATGTCCGCCACAGGGCGTACAACAGAGCGACGACCCCCGCCACCGGAATCAGGTAGCTCAGCAGGACCATCCTCTCCTCCTTCCCGGCGACCGCGACGCGACCGGCGCCCGGCCGGGCGTGCGGACGCACCACCCCCGTTTTGGGCGCCTATATGGAACACCAACCGGAAAAAATCAAATCGATGCGGGAAACGCGGAACGGACATTCCGTTCCGGGCGGGCTTGCGGCAACGCTCAGCGAGCGACCATCAGACCGGAGAACGACCCCGCCGCGCGGTAGGTGCGCAGCCCCGGCGCCCCCACCGCCAGCGCCCCGCTCGTCGCCGTCACGACCAGCGGGGCGGCCCGCGGCGCCTCGAACGCGCAGCTCAGCGAGCTGCCGCGCACCAGGAAGGACAGCCGGTAATCGACCCCCGTGTCGAGCCGGGCGCCGACGTCCTGCTGGCGCAGGATCGAATAGCTCGACCCGTCCCACAGGCGCAGGTCGAGCCGGTCGTGCGCCCCGTCGAGGGCGCAGACGAACCAGCGCACCGACCCGTCCGCCAGCTCGACCGTCCGCGCCAGGAGCCCGACCTGCTTGGCCGTCGAGCCGCCGCCCGTGCCGAGTTCCGTGATCCGGAACACGCCCTGCACGAAGTAGTCGTCGCCCAGATCCCAGTCGTCGTAGAACGCCACGGCGCTCGCCGCCGCGTCGGTCTGGTCGTAGCGGTCGTCGCCGAGGACCCACGTTCCGCCCGGCGTCGTCCAGCCCGGGTCCGCCGGCAGCGCGAGGAACGGCTCGAAGCGCAGGATCGACCACGGCGTCTCCGGCGCGGTCGGCGGTTCGCAGGCGTCGCCCAGCCCGTCCCGGTCCGTGTTGTCCTGGCCGGCGTTCGCCACGAGCGGACAGTTGTCGCAGTCGTCCGGCAGCGTGTCGCCGTCCTCGTCGTGCGTCCCCGGGCCCGCGCCGCACGGGCAGACGTCGATCGCGTCCGGCAGCGTGTCGCCGTCCGTGTCGCCCGCCTCGCAGCGATCCCCGGTCCCGTCGTGGTCGCAGTCCTCCTGGCCGGGGTTCCAGAGGTCCGGGCAATTGTCCGCGGTGTTGAGAATGCCGTCCCGATCGATATCGTCCGGTGGCGGGACGTCCGGCTCGACGTCCGGCGGCGCGTCGGCCTCGGCGTCGGCGTCGGGCTCCGCGTCGGGTTCCACCTCGACGTCGGCGTCGGCCTCGGGTCCGACGTCGGGTTCCGCGTCGGCGTCGGCCTCGGGTCCGACGTCGGGTCCCACGTCGGCGTCGGCATCCGGGCCGGGCGGCGCGTCGGCGTCGACCGCCTCCTCCCTCCCGCCGTCGTCGGGCGGCACGTAGAACGGGTTGGGCTCGGTGCAGCCCGCCGCGGCGGCGAGCGCGACCAACAGGCAGCAGCGATGCATTCCTCGCATGGCCTGCAGTCTACACGGCGGCTCGGGAACTCGTCCACCCGCTCCCGGGGCCCCCGAAGCGCGGCGCAAGCCCGAGCCGACGGCGCGACCCGGGGGCTCGCACGCGCGTTGCGCAACCGACGAGAGCGTCGGCCCGTGGGCCACGGGTCTCCGCCGAGCGGTGCGATGGACCTTGCGGCAGCACGGGCGCGCGGAGGCGCTGCGCGCCTCGCACGCCGCAGGTGCCCCGACGGGTCGGAGCCCTCGCCTGCGGGTCGGAGGCCGGGAGGACTCGCCGCCTCCGGCGGCTCGCCCGCCCCGACGAGTCGGAGGACCGCTCCATGGTCGCGATTCGGGAGGGGGCTCGTCCTCCCCTGCGAATCGGGGGACGTGGTAGACTGCACCGGATGACCGACTCGACCCGCGACACCGGACACCGCACCGGCGGCAACCGCCGCCGGGGCGTGGCGGCGACCTCCGAACGGGCGCAGCTGGCGGCGCTGCCCGGCCTGCTGCGGGCCTGGGCGCCGCCCGAACTGCGCGGCGGGGAGCGGATGGTGGTCCGCGACCGCCTCGTCGTGGGCCGGTCCACGGAAGCCGCGTGGCGCATCGCCGACGAGGAGCTGTCGGGGCGGCATTTCGAGGTCTGGCGGGTCGGAGAACGGCTGGCGCTGCGCGACCTCGAATCGACCAACGGCACGGCGATCAACGGCGAATGGGTGCTGGCGCCGCGGGAGATCGAAGCCGGGGACCTGGTGCGGGCCGGGCGCTGCCTGTTCGTGGTGCACGAGCGGCCGATGGGGACGGCGCCGCCGTCGCGCACCACCGCGGCCGTCGCCGGCAGTCCGGCCGACCGGCTGGCCCAGGCGCCATCGCGATTCGCCGCGCGGTTGCGGGTGGCCCTGCATGCCGCGGGACTCGATCCTCTTCCCGTCCTGGCCGCCCTGCGCACGGACGACCTCGAGGCGCTCGCGCTGCTCGGGCCGTCCGATCGCGCCGCGCAGGAGCGCGAGGCGATCGCCGACGCCTTCGTCGAGGAGGTGCGCCGCGTGGAAGACCCGCCGGCCGCCGTCCTGCACCACCTCGTGCTGCGCCGTCATCCGGATTCCCCCGTGTTCGTCCGGCTGACCGCGGGCGTGCCCGATGCGCCGGACGATGCGGCGGCCTACGAGCGGCGCCGGGAGCTGATCCTGGAGCTGTACCGCGAGGTCTCGGGCGACCTGCGGGAGCTGGAGTTGCGGCTGCGCCAGCGCGGCATCCCGGTGACGCGCCGGTGGCTCTCGGTCCACCTCGAACGCTGGGGCGCCCGGGCGATGCGCGCGCCGCGCCGCCGGTAGCCGCCGGCGCGCCGCCCGGTCGGGCCGGCGGGGCAATCCGGGCACGGGGTGCACGCGACGACGGGGGGTGTGGTTCGAGCCGGCGCGCCGCCCGGTCGGGCCGCGGGGTTCTTCCGCCGCCGCTCAGCCGTCCGGCTTCGGCGGCCCCGGCTCCGGCCGTCCGTCCGGCGCCGGCGCGGCGAGCAGGTCCGCCAGGCGCTCGCGCGCCCACGCGACGTACACGTCGGCCTCGGCCTGCATCGGCAGCTCCCCGCGTTCGACCGCCTGTTCCACCGCCGTGCGCAGTCGTCCGACGAGCGGTCCGGGGGCGAGGCCGAACGCCTCGATCAGCGCGGTGCCGAGCCCCTTGGGCAGGAGCACGGGACGGGCGTCGAGTTCGCGCAGTTCCCGGACCCGCCGGGCCAGTTCGTCGAGCGCGGCGAGGCCGGCGCTGCGGCGGGCCGCGCGCTGGGTTGTGATGTCCGCGCGGGACAGCAGCAGCAGTTCGTCGAGATGTTCCTCCATTTCGCGGGCGAAGCGCCGGACGGCCGAGTCGGTCCACGAGCGGTCGTACTGGCTGGCCCGCAGGTGGTGCAGCACGAGGAAGCGCACGGCGGCGGCGTCTTCGGCCGGCATTCCGAGCCGTCGCAGGATGCGTCGCGTCATCCGCGCCCCGACCTCGGCGTGTCCGAGGAAGTGCACGGTGCCGTCGGGGGCGACGCTGCGGGTGCGTGCCTTGCCGATGTCGTGCAGCAGGGCGGCCCAGCGCAACCGGCGCGTCGGCTCGGCCTGCTCGACCACGGTGCAGGTGTGGGCCCAGACGTCCTTGTGCGCGTACCCTTCGCGGCGCCCTTGCGGCCGGACCGTGTCCTCGTGCAGGCCGACCAGCGCCTGGACCTCGGGCAGCAGCGCCGCCAGGGCGCCGCTGCGGCGCAGGTGGTCGAGACCCGCGGCGGGTCGGGAGGCGGTCAACAAGGCGTCGAGTTCCCGGAGCACCTCGAGCGGTTCGAGTTCCGCGAAGGCCCCGGCCTCGACGACCGCGACGTCGTTCTCCCCGGCCAGGCCCGCCGCCGCCCGCACGGCCCGTCGCACCGCCGCCCGGGCCGCGTCCCGGCGCTCTCCCGCATCGTCCGGCTTGCCGATCGTCACGCTCCGCTCCGCTGCCTCCGCCCCGCGTCCGCGCTCAGACCTTGGTCTCCCGTCGCAGCCTGCGCAGGTCTTCCGTCGTGTCGCGGAAGCGCCGGACCACGGTGAGGAGGATGTCGAAGGCGATCGACGGCCGGTCCTTGATCGCGGCCCGGAGGTCCCACGAGGTGAGGGAGAGGCACAGCGTCGGCTCCTCGGCGACCACCGTGGCCATCCGCTGTTCGCCGTCGATCACGGCCATCTCGCCGACCACCGCGGGGGGTGCGAGGTGGCCGAGGAGGACGCGGGTGCCGTCGGGCATCTCCTCCTCGACCCGCACCCGTCCCTCGGCGAGCACGAACATCGCCACGCCCCGTTCGCCCTGCCGGCAGAGCGTGTCGCCGGCCGCGTAGCGCACCTCCTGGCACGACCGGGCCAGGGTCTTGAGATCGCCGCGCTTGCAGTTCGCGAAGATCTCCACTCGACCGAGCAGTTCGCGTCGGGTCGCGATATCCATCATGCCTCCTCGTCGTCCGCCGCGGCCCGCCGCAGCAGGTCCGCGGCCGCGGCGCGCGCCTTTGGTCCGGGCTCGGCCCCGCCGACCAGCCGCGCGATCGCCTCGACGCGCTCCGCCGGCGACAGCTCCCGCGCGCGGGTCACGGTGCGGCCGCCTTCCTCGACCTTCTCCACCAGCACGTGGGCGGCGCCCTGGGCGGCGACGGCGGGCAGGTGCGTCACGCAGAGCACCTGGTGGTGTCGCGCCACGTCGCGGATCGCCGCCGCGACGCGGCGCGCCGCCTCGCCGGACACCCCGGCGTCGATCTCGTCGAACAGGTAGGTCGCGGTCGGTTCGCGCCCGGCAAGCACGCGCTTGACCGCGAGCAGCAGGCGCGACAGCTCGCCGCCGGAGGCGATCCGCGCGAGGGGGCGCCGGCCCTCGCCGGGGTTCGGGGCGAACAGCAGTTCGACCGTCTCCGCGCCGTCCGGCGCCAGGCGCAGCTCGCCCGCGGCCGTCCCCTCGGTGCGCGGCGCCAGTCGGACCTCCACCGCGGCGCCGTCCATCCCCAGGTCGGCCAGTGCGGCCGTCACCTCGCGGGACAGGCGGCGTGCGGCCCGCCGTCGGGCGGCGCCGAGCGTACCGGCCGCGTCGAGCGCGGCCGCCTCGGCCTCGCGGGCCGCTCGTTCCGTCGCCGCGCGGTGGTCGGCGTGGCGATCGACCAGGTCCAGTTCCGCCCGCAGCTCGTCGAGCCGCGCGCGGGCCGCCTCCTCGGTGCCGCCGTGGGTTCGCACGAGGCGCCGCAAAAGGTGCAGGCGGTCCTCGAGCGCCTCCAGCCGGGCGGGGTCGAAGTCGTGGCGGTCCCGGTAGGCGGCCAGTTCGGCCGCGGCGTCGTCGGCCACGGCGCGGGCCTCCGCCGTTTCCTCGGCGAGCCGTTGGAGGCGGGGATCGAGCGCGGCGGCCTCGCGCAACGCCGCCTCGGCCCGCGCGAGCCGCGCGGTGGCGCCCGGTGCGTCGTCGCCTCCCGCCAGCTCCGCCGCGGCCCGCTCGAGCGCGCCGGTGAGGCGCGCGCCGGCCTTGCGCGCGGCGAGGTCCGCCTCGAGTTCGGCGATCTCGCCGGGACGGAGCCGCGCCTGCTCCAGCTCGCGCACGCGGTCGCGCAGCCAATCGACCCGCTCCAGCCGCCGCGCATGCTCGCCGACGACCACCTCGAGGTCGCGGCGCGCGGCGGTCAGCCGGCGGTGCGCCTCGGCCATCCGTTCGCGCAGCGACCCCGCGCCGGCGAAGGCGTCGAGCAGTTCGGCGTGGGTGTCGGGGTCGGACAGCGTGCGTTGCTCGTGCTGGCTCGAGACCGCGACGAGGCCGGCGGTGATCTCGCGGAGGATCGCGACCGTGGCCAGCCGCCCGTTGATCGTCACCTGGCCGCGGGCGCCGGGCCGGGCCGGCACGGTGCGCCGGACCAGCAGTTCGTCGCCCGCCGGGTAGTCGCGCTCGGCGAGGCGCGCGCGGGCCGGATGCTCCGCCGGAAGCTCGAACAGCGCCTCGAGTTCGGCTCGTTCCGCGCCGGCCCGGACCAGGTCGGGCTCGGCGCGTCCGCCGAGCAGCAGGCGGGCGGCTTCGAGCAGGGCGGACTTGCCGGCGCCGGTCTCGCCGGTGAGCACGGTCAGGCCGGGACCGAACGACAGTTCGATCCGGGGGATCAGCACGAAGTCGCGGATGGCGAGCGACCGGAGCATCGGTTTCGCGGGGGACGCCGGCCGCGGGCCGCGCGCCGCCGCGGCCCGCTTATAGCGCAAGCCCGGTCGCGCGTCATCCGGCATCGCCGGCGGCGACCGCCCCGGCTTGACAATTCCCGCCCATCGGCTAAGCGGCGAGTCGGCGGCCGGGAGACCGAGGAAGCGAGGAAGAGAGATGGCAGGCAAGAGCGCGTTCAACCCCTTCGAGATGGCCCAGGCGCAGTTCGACAAGGTGGCGAACCTGCTGGATTTGGATGCGGGAACCCGCGAACTGCTGCGGACGCCGCTGCGGGAGTACGCCTTCAGCATCCCGGTCCGGATGGACGACGGCAAGGTGAAGGTGTTCCGCGGGTTCCGCGTGCAGCACAACGACGCGCGCGGTCCGACCAAGGGAGGCATCCGCTTCCACCCGCAGGAGACGATCGACACCGTGCGGGCCCTGGCGATGTGGATGACCTGGAAGTGCGCCGTGGTCGATATCCCGCTCGGCGGGGGGAAGGGCGGCGTGATCTGCGATCCGCACAACCTCAGCGCCCGCGAGCAGGAGGCGATCTGCCGCGGCTGGGTCCGACAGCTCGCCAAGGACGTCGGTCCGCTGGTCGACGTGCCGGCGCCGGACGTGATGACCAACGCCCAGCACATGTTGTGGATGCTGGACGAGTTCGAGGCGATCCACGGGGCGAAGTACCCCGGTTTCATCACCGGCAAGCCGGTGGGCATGGGCGGGTCGCTGGGGCGGACCGAGGCGACCGGGTACGGGCTGGTGTTCACCCTGCGCGAGGCGCTCAAGGAGCTGGGCCTGCGCCCGGAGCAGACCTGCGCCAGCGTCCAGGGCTTCGGCAACGTCGCGCAGTACGCGATCGAGCTGTACCACCAGCTCGGCGGCCGGACGCTCTGCGTCTCGTGCTGGGATCAGGCCGACCAGACCTCCTATTCGTTCCGCAAGTCCTCCGGCATCGACCTCCAGGAACTGCGTTCGATCACCGACCGCTTCGGCGGCATCGACAAGGGGAAGGCACGCGAGCGGGGCTACGAGGTGTTGCCGGGGGAGGCGTGGCTGACGCAGGAGGTCGACATCCTGCTGCCCTGTGCGCTGGAGAACCAGGTCACCGGGGACAACGCCGACGGCATCCACAAGCGCGTGCGGGTCGTGGCCGAGGGCGCGAACGGCCCGACGACGCCGGAGGCCGACCGGGTGCTGGAGCAGCGCGGCATCTTCGTCATCCCCGACTTCCTGGCCAACGCCGGTGGCGTCACGTGCAGCTACTTCGAGCAGGTGCAGAGCAACATGAACTACTTCTGGGAGAAGGACGAGGTGCTGGGCAAGCTGGACGTGAAGATGACCTCGGCGTTCCTCGCCGTCAGCGAGCTGGCCCGGCGCAAGAAGCTGTTCCAGCGCGACGCGGCCTACGTGATCGCCGTCAACCGCGTGGCCCAGGCCTGCAAGGACCGCGGCTGGGTCTAGGTCCGGGACCGCCGGGACCGTCCGCTTGTGGTCCGCGGCCGGCCGGTGCGAGATGGAGCGCATCGCCCACCGCAACCCGCCCGAGGGCCCCTCCTGGGTCGCGACCTTCGACCGTCGTTTTTTCGACGGCGCCGACCCGTTCACGCGGATCGGCGCCGGCGCGATCGGCGGCAAGGCGCAGGGGCTGGCGTTGATCCGCGAGCGGATCCTGGCGCGGCTGTCGCCGCAGCCGTTCGACGGGATCGAGGTCGTCGTCCCCACGCTCGCCGTGATCGCCACCGACCGCTTCGACGCCTTCGTCGAGCGCAACGGGTTGCGGGAGCTGGCGCTGTCCGAGGAACCGGACGACCGCAAGGCCCACGCCTTCCAGCGCGCCGAACTGCCCGCCGAGCTGGCCGGCGACCTGCGGGCGCTGGCCCTCCAGCTCCGCACCCCGCTCGCCGTCCGCTCCTCCTCGCTCCTCGAAGACGCGCTCGATCATCCGTTCGCCGGCGTCTACGCGACCAAGATGATCCCGAACAACCAGCACGACGCCGACACCCGTTTCCGGCGCCTCGCCGAGGCGGTCAAGTTCGTCTGGGCCTCGACGTTCTTCCGCGAGGCGCTCGCCTACGCCCGTTCCGTCGGCGTCGACCCGGCGGGCGAGAAGATGGCGGTGATCCTCCAGGAGATCGTCGGCCGGCGGCGGGGCGAGCGGTTCCATCCCGACGTCTCCGGCGTGGCCCGTTCGTACAACTATTACCCGACGGGACATGCGAAGCCCGGGGACGGCGTGGTCAACCTGGCCTATGGGCTCGGGAAGACGATCGTCGACGGGGGGACCGCCTGGACCTACTCGCCGGCCTACCCCCAGGCCCCCCCGCCGTACAATTCGCTGCGGGACCTGCTGCGCCAGACGCAGACCGCGTTCTGGACGGTGCACATGGGCGCTCCGCCGGCCTGGGATCCCGTCCGCGAGACCGAGTACATGCGGCAGCTTCCGGTGACGGCCGCCGAGGACGACGACGCGCTGCGTTTCCTGGTCTCGACCTACGACGCCGGCGCGGACCGCCTGGTGCCCGGCATGGGCGTCGACGGCCCTCGCCTGCTCGACTTCGCCCGCCTCCTCAAGTTCGACGAGGTCCCGCTCAACGCGCTGCTGCGCCGCCTGCTGCGGCTGGCGGAGGAGGAGGTCGGCGCGGCGGTGGAGCTCGAGTTCGCGATGACGCTGGACCCGCGCGAGGCGCTCCCCGCCCGGCTGGGCCTGCTCCAGGTCCGGCCGATGGCGGTGTCCGAGGAGGCGGTGGAGGTGACGGAGGAGGACCTGCGGCGGCCGAACGCGGTGGTGACGGCCGGCTTCGTGCTCGGCAACGGCGCGCGGGACGACGTGCGCGACGTGGTGTATCTCAAGCCGCAGCGGTTCTCGGCGGACGCCACCCCGGCGATCGCCGCCGAGCTCGAACCGTTCAACCGCGCCCTGCTCGAGGCCGGCCGGCCGTACCTGCTGATCGGCTTCGGGCGCTGGGGCTCGTCCGAGCCGTGGCTCGGGGTGCCGGTGCAGTGGAGCCAGATCTCCGGCGCGCGGGCGATCGTCGAGGCGACCCTGCCGCAGATGAGCCCCGACCTGAGCCAGGGCTCGCACTTCTTCCACAATTTGATCGGCAGCCGGGTGCTGTACCTCTGCGTGCCGCACGAGGGTTCCGGACGCGGCCGCATCGATTGGGAATGGCTCGACGGCCTGCCGGCCGTCGGGGAGACCGAACACGTCCGGCACGTCCGGACGCCGACCGCGTTGCGCCTGCGCGTCGATGGACGCCGCGGGCGCGGGATGGTGCTGCGCGATGCGTGACCTGCCGCCGGACCGGGAAGCGACCGTGGCCGAGTTGCAGGAACGGGCCAAGGAACTGGCCTGCCTGCTGACCGTCGAGGGGCTGCTGCGCGATACGTCGCGGCCGCTCGACGAGGTGTTCCGCGGGGTGATCGAGGCGATCCCGCCCGGCTGGCAGTTTCCCGAGCTGTGCCGGGCGCGGATCACCTACGAGGGCCGCACGTGGCAGGCGCCCGACTTCGTCGAGTCGCCGTGGGGCCAGTGCGCCTTGATCCGGGTCCAGGAACATGCGGCGGGCAACATCTGCGTGCACTACGTGCGCGAACCGCCGGCATCGGGGGACGGCCCGTTCCTCGACGGCGAGGTGCGGCTGGTGTCGACGATCGCCGACCGGCTGGGCCACTACCTGCACCAGCGCAACCTCGAGCGGCTGGTGCTGGACTTCGGTCGCGACGAGGCGCGGTCGGCGGAGCGCCCGCAGGCGGCCTGGCGCGGCGGGATCGAACTGGTGCGCCAGACCGACCAGAACCTCTACGTGCGCCTGGCGCGCAAGATGATCAACTTCCTCTGCTGGAGCGGCGTGCGCGAGGCGCAGGAGCTGATCCAACGACACGCGGGCAGCGAGAACGGGGGGGTCGAGGAGCCGGACAACTACCCCCGCCGCAAGCTCAGCCTGGCGCCCGACTTCTACCGCGGCACCGAGCCGTTCGAGCTGGCCGCGCGCTACCTCGGCGACGACGAGATCTTCGCCCGCATCCAGCGCTGGATGTTCGAGGATCGGGCCAAGTTCCTGGTCAAGGTGCTGGAGAGCCAGCAGTCCTCGCTGGGCGAGATCGCCGACGCCCTGCGCCGCTACCAGCAGATCGTCCCGGAGGACTCCAGCCTCTCCCGCGCCACGCTCGAGGCGATGAAGGCCTCGCTGATCAACCGCTTCCTCACCGAACAGCTCGAGTTCATCAAGGTCGCCAAGCAGCACATCGATGTCGGCGCGTTCCTCGACCTGCTCGATCGGATGATCTTCCCGGCGACGAGCCACGGGAAACTGGGCGGCAAGAGCGCCGGGCTGTTCCTCGCCACCCAGATCCTCCGCCGCGCCGCCGCCGCCCTGCCGGGCGGCGCCGAGATCAAGACGCCGCGCTCGTGGTACATCGCCTCCGACGCCCTGCTGGCCTTCATGGAGTTCAACGACCTGGACGACGTGATCCAGCACAAGTACAAGGAGATCGACCAGGTGCGGCTGGAGTACCCGCACCTGGTGCAGCTCTACAAGAACGCCCGCTTCCCCCCCGAACTGGCCCAGGGACTCTCCGTGGCGCTGGACGACCTGGGCGACCGGCCGCTGATCGTCCGCAGCTCGAGCCTGCTCGAGGACCGGCTCGGCACGGCCTTCTCCGGCAAGTACAAGAGCCTGTTCCTGGCCAACCAGGGCACGAAGCGGCAGCGGCTCGAGGCGCTGCAGGACGCCGTGGCCGAGATCTACGCCTCGGTGTTCGGCCCCGACCCGATCGAGTACCGCCGCGACCGGGGCCTGCTGGACTTCCAGGAGGAGATGGGGGTCCTGATCCAGGAGGTGGTCGGCACGCGGGTCGGCAAGTACTTCCTGCCCGCGTTCTCGGGCGTGGCCTTCAGCCGCAACGAGTTCCGGTGGTCGCCGCGCATCCGCCGCGAGGACGGTCTGATCCGCCTGGTGCCCGGCCTGGGGACCCGCGCCGTCGACCGCGTCAGCGACGACTTCCCCGTGCTGATCGCCCCCGGCCAGCCGCGCCTGCGCGCCAACGCCTCGGTCGACGAGATCGTCCGCTACTCGCCGAAGAAGATCGATGTCATCAACCTCGAAACCAACGTTTTCGAGACGCTCGAACTGCGGCAGCTCCTGGCCGAGTGCGGCGCGGAGTACCCGGCGCTGTCCCAGGTCTTCTCCGTGGTGCGCGACGACCGGCTCCACAAGCCCGTCGGGCTGCTGCTCGACCCCGCCGCGGAGCAGCTCGCCGCCACCTTCGAGGGGCTGATCGCCGATTCGCCGTTCGTGGCGCAGCTGCACGCGATGCTGCGGCGGCTCGAGGAGAGCCTCGGCACGCCGGTCGATGTCGAGTTCGCCTCGGACGGGAAGGATTTCTACCTGCTGCAGTGCCGGCCGCAGAGCCACGCCGAGGACTCCGTCGCCGCTCCGATTCCCAAGGACGTGCCGCGGGACCAGGTGGTGTTCACCGCGCGCCGCTACGTCTCCAACGGCTTCGTTCCGGACCTCACCCACATCGTCTACGTCGATCCGCGCCGCTACGCGGAGCTGGAGGACCCGCCGACGATGCTGGCGGTGGGACGGGCCGTGGGCAAGCTCAACAAGCTGCTGCCCAAGCGCCAGTTCGCGCTGATCGGCCCCGGCCGCTGGGGCAGCCGCGGCGACATCAAGCTCGGCGTCAGCGTCACCTACTCCGACATCAACAACACTGCCCTGCTCGTCGAGGTCGCCCGCCGCAAGGGCAACTACGTTCCCGAGCTGTCGTTCGGCACCCACTTCTTCCAGGACCTCGTCGAATCCTCGATCCGCTACCTGCCGCTGTACCCCGACGACGAGGGCATCCTGTTCCACGAACGGTTCCTGCTCGGTGCGCCGAACGTGCTGGCGGAGATCCTCCCCGAACACGCGGCGCTGGCGGACGTGCTGCGGGTGATCGATGTCCCGGCCGCCACCGGCGGCAACATCCTGCGCGTGCTGATGAACGCCGAGCTCGACGAGGCGATCGGCCTGCTGGCCGCCCCGGGGACGCGGGAGGCCGGACGGCCGACCGCCGAGCCGGTGCTGCGCCGCGGCGAGGACGACCACTGGCGCTGGCGCTACCAGATGGCCGAGCGGATCGCGGCGGAGATCGACCCGGTCCGCTTCGGCGTCGTCGCCGTCTACGTCTTCGGCAGCACCAAGAACGCCACCGCCGGCCCCGGCAGCGACATCGATCTCCTGATCCACGTCCGCGGCGGCGACGCGCGCCGCGAAGCCCTCGAGAACTGGCTCGACGGCTGGAGCCTCTGCCTGGCCGAGATGAACTACCGCCGCTGCGGCTACCGCACCGACCGCCTGCTCGACGTCCACATCATCACCGACCAGGACATCGCGCGGCGCGACAGCTTCGCGATCAAGATCGGCGCGATCACCGACGCCGCCCGGCCCCTCCCGATCGGCGGGCGCGTCGCCGACCCGATCCCCTGACCGCCCCGCTCAGAGCCGCTCGCGCGTCGCCGACCCCGGGTCGTCCGGGTCGAAGCGCACCAGCGCCAGTTCCGGACCGTCGTGCGCTCCGCCGAACGCCCAGGTGCGGCCGATCCGCACGCGCCAGTTTCCCGTCAAGCGCACCGACTCGTGCACGTGCCCGTGGAGCGTCACCCGCGGCTGGCGCGCCTCGATGAACCGCCGGATCGCGATGCTGCCCACGTGCACGTCGAGCGGCGCGTGGTCGATGCGGACCCCGTCCAGCGGGGCCCGGTCGAGCGGGGTGTCGTAGGGCGGCGCGTGGAACAGCCAGATCGCCTGCGACTGGTCGTCGGCGCCGGCCAGCGCCTGGAGGTCCCCCTGGATCGTCGACCACCGCGCCTCGGACTCCGACACCGGCACCGTCCGCATCCCCTCCTCGGGCGAGACCGCGCCGGGGTCGACGTAGCGCGACACGTCGTAGCGCTCCCAGTCCTTCAGCGGGAAGGGAGACGGCGGCACGCAGGCGTAGCCGTAGACCTGGTACCGACCGAAGTCCGCCCGCCGGTCGTGGACGTACTCCCAGACCGGGTCGGCGCCCGCCGCCGCCGCCCGCACCGCCGCCTCCTCGATGCGCGGGTCGTCGTTGCCGAGGATCGCGAACACGCGCGGGGCCTGCGCGCCGAGCGCCGCGCGGATCCGCCGCAGCTCCAGCGCCAGGAAGTCGTTCACGAAGTCGCGGTGCCCGGGCGCCATCGTGGCGAGCCCGAAGCCGGCCGGCAGCAGGTCGCCGCCGAGAAACACCGCCGCCGGCCGCTCGCGCTCGATCGCCGCGAACAGCTTGCCGTAGCGTGTCGTGTCGCCGTGCAAGTCCGAGGCGAAAAAGCAGGCCGGCATCTCCCGTACTCCCGGCGTCTCGGTCGTCCTTGTACCGCGCGGCGGGGCGCTCGTCACGCCTCCCGGCGACCGCTCCGGCCCGCCGGAAACCGGCCGGTGGAACGGAGCGCGGCGCGGCGAGCGCCGGCGGCGCCGGGCGCGGGGCCGCGCCGCCGCGCCCGTCAGACCGTGATGCGACCGTCCTCGATCAGGACCCGCTCCGCGCCGTCGGCGAACCGGACGCGCAGGGTCGGCCGGTGCACCAGGAAGTCCCGGTGCGTCCGGCTGCGGTTCGACCCGCCGGGCATGCTCTCGTTGTTGCCGAAGGCGACGTGGGCCGTGCGGAACGCCTTCTCGTCCTCGAGTAGTTCGCCGGTGACGCGCGCCCCGGGATTCAGCCCGATGCCCAGCTCGCCGACCACGGACGCCTCGTCGTCCAGCGACGTCAGCTCGCGGACGCGATCGGCGAACGCCCGGTCGTCGCACGCGATCTCGCGGATCCGGCCGCCCTCCACGGTCAGCCGGACCGGCGCCGGCACCTGTCCCAGGTCGCCGATGCTCCCGTCGCATACCAGCACGCCGTGGGCCTTGGTCTCCTCGGGCCCGCACCAGACCTCGCCCGCCGGGAGGTTGCCCCACGAGCCGCGCTCGATCACCACGTCGGTCTGGAAGTCGCGGCGCTCGATGCCCAGCCGCAGGTCGGTGCCCCCCGGCGCGGTCAGGTGCGCCGCCCGCGCCCCGGTCAGGGCTTGCAGCAGGCGGCGCGCGTCCGCCTGCATCGCCGCGTAGTCCACGTTCATCGGCCCCTCGGTCAGCATGCTTTCGGTGATCCCGGGGCAGTGGCCGAGCCGCGAGACGACCGCCATCTCGCGCCGGATCAGATCGATCCGGAACGGCGTCTCCTCCGCCAGGCCGCGGAAGGCGTTGATCGCCGCGTCGTGCCCCGGCAGCAGCCCCAGGAGGTCCTCCGGCACCGCCCGGAACGGCCGGTCCGTGGCCGGCAGCACGTAGATCGCGGCGGCGGCGCCGAGCGCCCGGCCGCCTTCCAGGAAGGCCCGTCCCACCGCCTCCCGCTCCCGGTCGGTCACCACGAGCAACCGTTCGCCGTTTCGAACGGCCATCACGGCCTCCAGCGCCCGCCGGGCGGATTGCGTCATCGTGCCGTCACGGTCCATGAAGAACCTCCTCCTTCGAGGCAGTCCCCCGCGCGCCGATTCGCTGGCTGGATGTTCCGAAGCCGGTCCGCGGTTCGCATCACGGCCGGGCGGGACAATCGCGTCTTCCGCGGCGTCCGTCAAGACCTCTCGCCGCGCCGCGCCCCCCGCCCGCCTCAGGCCCGTTCGGCCGCCTCCGGCGCCAGGGGCCCCGCGGCGGGCTCGACGACCCGGATCGATTTCCACCGTCCGCCCCGGAACCGCGCGTAGAGGAAGGCGGCCAGCACCGCGAGGTACGCCGTGGCCCCCAGCCAGGCCCCCTCCAGCCCCCACCCCGCCACCGACCCGAACAGCACGATCGCCGGCAGGAACAGCAGCCAGGAGAGGGCGACCGACACGACCATCGGATAGCGCGTGTCGCCGGCCCCGCGCAGCGCGCCGCCGCAGACGATGCCGACCGCGTCGAACACCTGGAACGCCGCCCCGAACAGGAAGATCCGCGCCGCCAGCGCGGCCACCGTCTCGTCGGCCGCGAAGCCGTCCGCCAGCGGGCGGCGCAGGAGCAGGAACAGCAGGCCCATCCCGCCCATGTAGCCGAGGCAGACGCGCAGGGTCGCCCGCGCGTAGCGCTCCGCCGCCGCGGGACGGTCCGCCCCGAGCTGCCGCCCGACCAGCGTCGAGGCGGCCACCGAGAGGGCGATGCCGGGGAGGAACGAGACGTGGATCACCTGCATCACGATGTTGTGCGCGGCGCCCTCCGCCCGGCCCAGCGCCGCGGCGTAGACCGTGAACACCGACCAGACGACCATCTCCAGCGCCCACGAGGCCCCGACCGGAACGCCGATCCGGGCGAAGTCGAGCATCCGGCGGGCGCGGGGCGCGACCCCGCGGCTCGTGCCGTAGACCCGGCGCCGGGACGGGGAGAGGAACGGCGCGAGCAGCCCGGCGGCTCCCAGCAGCGAGACGAGCGCCGTGGCCCAGGCCACCCCTTCCAGACCCAGGGCCGGCACCGGACCCCCGCCGAACACGAACCAGGCGTCGAAGGCGACGTTGGCCGCGAGCTGGCCCAGCGTGATCCACAGCGGCAGCCACATCTGCCCCAGGCCGCGGTAGAAGCCGACGACCGAGAACGAGAGGAACACGAACCCCGCGGACCACAGCCGGATCTCGATGTAGCGCGCCGAGAGGGCCGCGACGTCCGGCGGCGCGCCGGACAGCCGCAGCAGTTCGTGCAGCCCCGGACCCGCCAGCGCCAGCGGCGCCGCGAACGGCAGCACCAGCCACAGCGCCTGCCAGACGTAGGCGCCGGTCCGTTCCGGCCGCCCGGCCCCGTGCTCCTGCGCGACGAAGGTCGAGACCGCGGACAGGGTTCCGGTGAACAGCGCGAGCAGCGTCCAGGACATCGCGGCGCCGAGTCCCACCGCGGACTGCTCCGCGGGACCCACCCAGCGCATGAACAGCACGTCGGTGAGGCCCATCAGCGACTGGGCCCCCATGCTCGCCGCCACCGGCAACGCGAGCCGGACCACCTCGCGCGCCGGTCGCTCCCCGGCCGCGCCGGCGGGAGTCCGTCCCCCGCCGTTCCCTGCACCCGTCAACGGTCGCCGCCTCGCAGGCGGCGCAGCAGGCCGGCCGCGCCGACGCCGAACGCCGCGGGGACGGCGCCGAGCAGCCACAGGGCGGCGACGGCCAGCTCCGAGGCCAGCGTCGAGTCGCGCCGCGGCCGATGCGCGCCGCGCAGACGGTCGAGCAGCATGTCGACCGTGTTGCCGCTGAGGTTGGCGATGCGGATCGCGTCGACCAGCGCCGCCAGCGCCGCGACCTCCTCGGGCAAAAAGTGCCGCTCCAGCTCGGCGTCCTCGGGCGTCGCGTCGGGAACGCCGAACCCCGCCCGGCGCAGGGCGCTCACCACCGCCGCGCGCTCCCGCGGCGGCAGCTCCTGCCAGCGCCGCCGCCGCAGCGCGGCCAGCTCGTCGTCCGTCACCCCCGCCCCGCGCGCCAGCTCGCCGTGCGCCGCCCGGCAGTAGCGGCAACGGTTCGCCTCCGACACCGCCAGCAGCACGATCTCCCGCAGCCGCGGATCGATGCGCTTCGGCCCCGCCGCCGCCCACAGCAGCCGGGGCAGGCGCGGCGCCAGCTCCGACAGCGCGGACGCCAGTTCCACCGCCGTGAACGTCGGCTTCGCGAAGACCGGCCGTTCGGACGACACCACCCGCTCCTTCGCCCCCCGCGCCGGCCCGCAGACTACCGCAGCGCCCGCCGAGAGGGTAGGGGGACGAGCCTTTTTCTTGACTCGCGGCGCCCATCGGACAAACTCGGCGCGGGGAAGGCGCTCGGCAGCGAGCGGTTTGGAGTGGGCGATGTGGCGCAAGACCGGATGCGACAAGGAACGTCGGAGCGTGTTGCGGGCGCTGGCGGGAGTGCCGCTGCTGCCGGGGGCGCTGGCCGCCGCCTGCAAGAAGGGGGAGGGCGAACGGCGGGTGGTCGAGCTGCCCGGGGCGGAGGCCGGCGCGCCGGGAACCGCGCCGGAAACGGCGGCCGCCGCGGTCGCCGAGCCGGCGGCCGCGGCCGGGGGCGTGCCGTGGGCCGGGAAGTTCCCCGAGTACGACCTCGCGGCGCGCGTGGGCTTCGCCGCCCTGCGCCGCGAGGGGCTGTGGATCGATTTCGGCACCACCGACGCCGCCAAGTACACGCTCGGCGGCTGGAAGACCGGTTGGGGACGGCTCCACGAGCGGGACGGGGTGCGCTACGCGCACGCGGTCACCGGCACCAGCCGGGTGTTCTTCCCCTGGGAGACGGCCGAGGAGCTGGTCGTCCGCATCCGCCTCAAGCGCTTCGGCGCGGCGTACGCCTCGACGTACCTCAACGACAAGGACGTGGTCCGCGTCGATCTGCCGTCCAACGACTGGGACGTCCGCACGTTCCGGCTGCCCGCGGACCGGGTCCGCGCCGGCGAGAATCAGCTCGTGTTCCGCTGGTCGGCGACGCAGGACGTCGCCGGCGAGGCGCTGGCGGCGGCGGTCGATTGGATCCACCTCGCCTCCGCGACGCGGGCGGAGGCGGCGGCGGCGGCCGAGCCGCTGACGCAGGCCGAGGTGCGGGGTCTGCCGCCGGCGGAAGGCGGCGGGCCGCGCCTGCTGGTGCCGGCGGGCGGCGGCCTGTCGTTCCCGATCGACGTTCCGGCCGGCACGCCGATGCTCGGTCTCGTCGTCGCGCCCGCCGGCCGGGACGCCGCCACGCTCACCGTGCGCGCCGCCGCGGACGGGGCGACTGCCGTCGAGCTGGCCCGCGAGACGGTCGCGGCGGGCGCCGCCCCGCGGGCCGTCGCCATCGCTCTCGCCCCGCTGGCCGGCCGCGTGATCCGCCTCGACCTCGACGCCGCCGGCGGCGGCGTCGCACTCTCCGGCGCGGGGGTGTTCCGCGACCCGCAACCGGGCGAGCCGGCGGCGCTGGCCCGCATCGGCCAGGCCAAGGCCAAGAACGCGATCCTGGTGATGATCGACACGCTGCGCGCCGACCACGTGCCGCCCTACGGCCCGACCCGCGTCCAGGCCCCGGTGCTCGGGCTGGTCGCCGAGCGGGGGGCGTTGTTCGAGCGGTTCTCGGCGGTCGAGGACTGGACGAAGCCGTCCTGCGCCACGATGCTCACCGGGCTCTACCCGAACACCCACAAGGCGCAGACCGACGACGTCCGCCTGCCCGCCACTGTCCGGATGGTCTCCGAGGAACTGAAGGCGGCGGGGTGGACGACGGCGGCCTTCATCGCCAACGGCTACGTCTCCGACAAGTTCGGATTCAACCGCGGTTGGGACCACTACACCAACTTCATCCGGGAATCCAAGCCGACGCGCGCCGAGAACGTGTTCGGCCGGGCCCTGGAGTGGATCGAACAGCACAAGGACCGGCCGTTCTACGCCTACGTCCACACGATCGACCCCCACGTGCCGTACGCGCCGCCCGAAACGTTCCTCAAGCTGTACGACGACAAGCCGTACGACGGCCCGATCGTGCCGTCGAAGACGCACCTGCAGGTCGAGGAGATCAAGAAGAGGACGATGCAGGTGACCGACCGCGACAAGGAGCGGATCGTCGCGCTGTACGACGGCGAGATCTCGTACCACGACGGCTATCTGGGGAGCTTCCTCAAGCGGCTCGACGAACTCGGCCTGCTGGAGGAGACGCTGGTCGTCGTCACCTCCGACCACGGCGAGGAGTTCTGGGACCACGACTCCGTCGGCCACGGTCACTCGATCTTCCAGGAACTGGTCCACGTGCCGTTCCTGCTGATGTGGAAGGGGGTGATCCCGGCGGGCCGCCGGATCGCCGACAACCACGACCACGCCGTGATCGTCCCGACGATCTTCGAGGCGCTCGGCCTGCCCCCGCCGGACTACTGCGAAGGGCGCTCCGTGCTCCCCCGCGCGCTCGGACGCGAGGAACTCGGCCCCCACGCCGGATTCTCCACTCACCAGGGCGACCGGATGGCGGTCTGGAGCGGCCGGCACAAGTTCCAGCTCTCCGGCGCGGCGCGCGGCGCCCTGTTCGACCTCGCGGAGGACCCGCACTGCCGGACCGACCGGGACGACGAGCGACCGATCACCGTGCGCTACATGCGCACCCTGCTGGGCGCCTTCATGGGCGCCCCCGACAAGCGCTTCTGGCGCCACCCCGACCTGCGCCGCGCCAACGTCGGCGAGGTCGCCGTCGAACGGGCGACATCCGACCCGGAACTCGACCGTCAGCTCGAGGCGCTCGGCTACCTGCGCCCCTGAGCGGCGCCTACGAGCCGTCCCGCACGCAGGTCGTGGAGTTGGGCGAGGACGACGTGCAGGAGTAGCCGCAGCTCCAGTTGCACGAATAGCCCGTCGGATGATAGCCGGAAGGGCAGCCGAGCCCGCAGGTCGTGAACGACGTGCCGGCGTTCAGCGAGCAGCTCGAGGCGTTGGGGGAGGAGGAGGTGCAGGAGTAGCCGCAGCTCCAGTCGCAGTTGTACGCGGTCGGATGGTAGCCGGAGGGGCAGCCGAGGCCGCACGTCGCGAAGCTCGCGCCGCAGTTGGGGGAGCAGGACGAGCTGTTGGGCGAGGACGAGGTGCAGCTCGAGCCGCAGCTCCAGTTGCAGCTGTACGAGTCGGCGTGGTAGCCGGAAGGGCAGCCCAGGCCGCAGGTCGTCATCGAGGAGCAGGTGCAGCCGGTGCAGTCGCCCCACTGGCAGGACGAGTTGCAGGTGCGGTTCTGGCAGGTCGCGCAGCCCTCCGTCGTCGTCGCCCCGATCGCGCACACCGGCGTGCCGTGCAGCTCGCAGCCGTCGGCGCGGCTGCCGTTGCAGTCGGCGTAGCCGATCTCGCAGGCGCAGACGCCCGAGTTGCACCGCGCGTGGGCGCCGCAGTTGTTGCCGCACGCGCCGCAGTTCGTCGCCGAGGACAACAGGTCGCTCTCGCAGCCGGGGGCCCCGTCGCAGTTCGCGTAGCGTCCCGTGCAGACGCAGGCCCGTCCGGTGCAGGTCGCGTTGACGCCGCAGGCCGTCCCGCAACTGCCGCAGTTCGCCAGGTCGGTCAGCAGGTTCGCCTCGCAGCCGTTGCTCCAGCTTCCGTCGCAGTTGCCCCAGTTCGCCGCGCAGGTGCAGGCCCCCGACACGCACGTCGTGTTCGGCCCGCAGGCGTTGCCGCACGCGCCGCAGTGGTTCACGTTGGAGAGGATGTTCTGCTCGCAGCCGTCCGCCGGATTGCCGTTGCAGTCCGCCAGCCCCGGCGGGCAGCTGCACGTGCCGTCGTCGCAGGCCCCGCCCGCCACGCAGTGGTTCCCGCAGCTCCCGCAGTGGTTCGGGTCGGTTCGCAGGTTCGTGCAGGTCCCGCTGCAGCAGGTCTCCCCCGGCGGACAGGCGCACGGATCGGCGGTGCAGGCGCCGCCGAGGCACACCAGGCCGGGGTCGCAGGCGTTGCCGCAGCCGCCGCAGTTGTTCCGGTCGGTGTCGACATCGACGCACACCGTCCCGCAGCACCGCCGGTCCGGCGGACAGGCCGCGCACGGGTCGCCGGTGCACGTCCCGTCCGCGCAGCTCGTCCCCGCCGGGCAGGCGCGCCCGCAGCCGCCGCAGTGCGCGGGGTCGAAGCTCGTGTCGACGCAGTCGCCGCCGCAGCAGACCCGACCGCCCGTGCAGGAGCAGGTGTCGGGCAGGCACAGGCCGGCGCGGCACATCTCGCCGGCGAGGCAGGCGGCCCCGCAGGCTCCGCAATGGGCGGGATCCAGCGCGGTGTCGACGCAGACGCCGGAACAGCAGGTGAGACCGCCGGGGCAGGGCGAGGCAGGCCCGCAGGCCGCCGCGGCCTCGCCGGCCCCCGCGTCGTCGCGCCGCCCCGCGTCTCCGGGCGGAACGCTCTCGGTTCCGGTGGCGCAGCCGAGCAGGACCGCCAGCCCGGGACCGAGACCGGCGAGGCCCGCGCCCGCCCGCCGCGGGCCAAACGTGGCCCCGCAACCGAAGGCGCGCACGGCGATGCGATCCGGGGCGCCCATGCCCGCTCCTCGACCCCGGCGGGCTACGCCGGGGCGCATTGGACGGAGTTCGCCGAGCAGCACGCGCCGGGGCAGGACGACGACCAGCTCGAACTCGTCACCCGCCAGCCCGTCGGGCACGTCAGGCCGCAGGCGAAGAAGGTCCCCGAGTTGAGGCCGCACTGCACCGAGTTCGCGTTGCAGCAGGAGCCGCTGCACGACGAGGACCAGCTCGCGCTCGAGACGTGGTACCCCGTCGGGCACGTCAGGCCGCAGGCGAAGAACGAGGTCCCGCAGTTCGGCGCGCACTGGGCCGAATTCGGGTTGCAGCACGAGCCGGAGCACGAGGACGACCAGCTCACGCTCGTCACGTGGTGCGTCGAGGGGCAGGTCAGGCCGCAGTTGGAGTAGCTGGAGCAGGAGCTGCTGCAGCCGGTGCACTCGCCCCAGTGGCAGCAGCTGTCGCAGGTCTTGGTCTGGCAGGAGTTGGAGCAGCCCGTCGAGGTGACGGTGCCGCGCGCGCAGTCGATCGTGCCCGTGCACTCGCAGCCGTTGCTCCAGCTCCCGTCGCAGTTGGAATAGCCCGCGTTGCAGACGCACGAGCCGCTCGAACAGCTCGCGCGGGTGCCGCAGGAGAAGCCGCAGGAGCCGCAGTTCGTCGAGCTGGTGAGCAGGTTGACCTCGCAGCCGTCGGACCAGCTCCCGTTGCAATTGCCGTAGCCCGAGTTGCAGGTGCAGCTGCCGGAGCTGCAGAAGGCGTTGGACCCGCAGCTGTTGCCGCAGGCGCCGCAGTTCGTGGTGCTGGTCTGCACGTTCGTCTCGCAGCCGTTGGACCAGTTCGAGTCGCAGTTGCCCCAGCCGGAGTTGCACAGGCAGGTGCCGGTCGAGCAGCTCGCGTTGGCGTTGCAGCGGTTGCCGCAGGAACCGCAGTTCGCGGCGTCCGAGCCGAGCACGTAGGTCTCGCAGCCGTCGGCCCAGCTCCCGTTGCAGTTGCCCCAGCCGGAGTTGCAGGCGCAGCTCCCGCCGTTGCAGTAGGCGTTCGAGCCGCAGTTGTTGCCGCAGCTCCCGCAGTTGGTGGCGCTGACCCGCAGGTCGACCTCGCAGCCGTCGTACCAGCTCCCGTTGCAGTTGGCCCAGTTGGTCAGGCAGGCGCAGCTTCCCGAGTTGCAGGTCGCGTTGGCGCCGCAGTTGTTGCCGCAGGTGCCGCAGTTGGTGGCGCTGGTGCGCAGATCGACCTCGCAGCCGTCGGCCCAGCTCCCGTTGCAGTTGCCGTAGCCCGAGTTGCAGGCGCAGCTTCCCGAGGAGCAGGTCGCGTTGGCGTTGCAGCGGTTGCCGCAGAAACCGCAGTTGGTGGCGCTGGTGCGCAGGTCGACCTCGCAGCCGTTGCTCCACAGGCCGTCGCAGTTGCCGTAGTTCGCGTTGCACTGGCAGGTGCCGCCGGAGCAGACGGCGTTGGCGCCGCAGCTGTTGCCGCAGGCGCCGCAGTGCGCGGACGCCGTCATGAGGTTCGTCTCGCAGCCGTCGGCCCAGCTGCCGTTGCAGTTGCCCCAGCCCGAGTTGCAGGCGCAGCTGCCGGCGTTGCAGGTCGCGTTGGCGTTGCAGCGGTTGCCGCAGCTCCCGCAGTTGTTGACGTCGCTCAGCGTCGCCGCCTCGCACCCCGGCGCGCCGTCGCAGTCGGCGAAGCCGCTGTTGCACTGGCAGGAGCCGCCGGAGCAGGTGGCGTTCACGCCGCAGCGCGTGCCGCAGCGGCCGCAGTTGTTGACGTCGAACAGCGCGTTGACCTCGCAGCCGTCGCTCCAGGAGCCGTTGCAGTCGAGGTACCCCGAGTTGCAGACGCAGGTTCCGCCGCTGCACGCGGCGTTCATCCCGCAGCGGTTGCCGCAGGCGCCGCAGTGGTTGGGGTCGGAGGTGGGGTTGATCTCGCAGCCGTCGGCCCAGGAGAAGTTGCAGTCGAGGAACGGCGCGATGCAGGCGCACGCACCGCCCGAACAGGTCGCGCTCGGGCCGCACGCCGCGCCGCAGGCGCCGCAGTGCGACGGGTTCGTCGTCGGATCGATCTCGCAGCCGTCGGCCCAGCTCGCGTTGCAGTCGAGGAACGGGGCGACGCAGGCGCAGGTTCCCGCGGCGCACGCGGCGCCCGGACCGCAGCGGTTGCCGCAGCCCCCGCAGTGATCGGCGTTCGTCGCGCCGTTGATCTCGCAGCCGTCCCCCCAGCTCGCGTTGCAGTCGAGGTACGGGTCGACGCAGGCGCAGGCGCCGCCCGTGCAGATCGTGCGGGTCCCGCAGCCGCGCCCGCAGGCCCCGCAGTTCGCCGCGTCCGTCGCGCCGTTGACCTCGCAGCCGTTGGCCCAGTCGCCGTCGCACGAGAGGAGCGCGCCGTCGCAGGCGCACGCCCCGCCGCGGCAGGAACTGCCCGTCCCGCAGGTCGCCGAACACCGCCCGCAGTGGTCGGCGCTGCCGAGGTGATCGACGCAGGCGCCCGCGCAACAGATCCCGGACGGGCAGGCCGTGTCGTCCGCCGCCGGCGACGACAGGCAGGTCCGCGTCGGCCGGCAGACGTCGGTCGTGCACGGGTTGCCGTCGTCGCAGTCCCCGTCCGTCACGCAGGTGCAGTCTCCGTCCTCGTCGGTCGCGCCGTCGCAGTCGTCGTCCAGGCCGTCGCACGTCGTGTCGGTCGTCGCCGGCGGGGTGCGCGGCGTGCACTGGACGACGCCGCGGATGCAGGTCGATTCGCGCTCGCAGACGCCGACCCCGCAGGTCGTCGGTGCGAAGTCCTCGTCGACCCGGCCGTCGCAGTCGTCGTCGACCCCGTTGCAGGCCGTCTCGCCCGCGCCGGTCGGGATGCACGGCGCCTCGCAGCCGTCCGCGGGGACGCCGTTGGTGTCCGACCAGCCCGCCTCGCACAGCAGTTCGCAGTCGCCCAGCTCGCAGACCGGCGTCGCGTGGGGCCGCGCGGGGCAGATCGTGTTGCAGGCCCCGCAGTGGTAGCGGTCGAAGTCGAGGTCGTAGTCCTCGTCGACCAGCGTGTCGCAGTCGTCGTCCTCGTGGTTGCAGAACTCGGGCACGCACGGCGCGCAGTCCGGGTCGGTGTCGTCGGTCCGGGTGTCGCAGTCGTTGTCCAGCCCGTCCTCGCACGTGCCGTCGGTCGGTCGCTCGCGCGTCGTCCCCGGCGGGGCGGGCGTGCAGAGGTACTCGCAGCCGTCGACGGCATTGCGGTTGGCGTCGACCCAGCCCGCGTCGCAGGTCAGGTCGCAGATCCCGCCCGCGCAGACGCCGGTCGCGTGGTCGGGGTCGCAGACCGCGTTGCACGCCCCGCAGTTCAGCGGGTCGCTCGACAGGTCGAACCCGTCATCGATCGTCGTGTCGCAGTCGTTGTCCAGCCCGTCGCAGAGTTCGTCGCCCGTCGGCACGCAGGGGCCGGAATCGACCTCGGCGCCGTCCCCGTCGCCGGTGTCGCCGTCGGCCGGCGGCAGGTCCCCGCCGCCGTCCTCCGCCCAGAACTCCCCGCCGACGTCGGTCGAGGTTCCGTCGCCGTCGCCGCACGCGGCGGCGACGGTGCAGGCCAACCCGAGCATCACGACCACCGGCCAACGGCTCATCGATCCACCTCCCGGCGACCGCGGAAGTCGCCCGACGACACCCCCAGGGTAGCAGGCCCGCAACGGACCGGCAATCGGGCGGGCGCGGCGCGCGCCGCGCGGACTCTCGACGGGACACCCCCGGATTTGGCATGCTGCGCCCATGCCGACGGTCGTGCAGAAGTACGGTGGTTCCTCGGTGGCGGACCTGCCCCGCATCCGCCGCATCGCGGAGGAGGTCGTGGCGCGCAAGCGGGCCGGCTACGAGGTGGTGGTGGTGGTTTCGGCGATGGGCAAGACCACCGACCAGCTCCTGGCGCTGGCCCGGGAGGTGGCGCCGTCGCCGCCGCGGCGCGAGCTGGACATGCTGTTGTCGACGGGCGAGCGGGTGACGATGGCGCTGCTGTCGATCGCGATCCAGGAGCTGGGCGAGCAAGCGATCTCGTTCACCGGTTCGCAGGCGGGGATCACGACCAACGACCGGCACTCCGACGCGCGGATCATCGAGGTCCGGCCGTTCCGGGTGCAGGATGAGCTGGCGAAGGGGAAGATCGTGATCGTCGCCGGTTTCCAGGGGGTGTCGTACAAGCGCGAGGTCACGACGCTGGGCCGCGGCGGCTCCGACACCACCGCCGTCGCCCTCGCCGCCGCCCTCGCCGCCGAAGCCTGCGAGATCTACTCCGACGTCGATGGCGTCTACTCCGCCGACCCGCGGGTCGTCCCCGGCGCCCGGCACCTGCCCGAGATCGGGTACGAGGAGATGCAGGAGATGGCGCAGGCCGGGGCGAAGGTGATGAACGCCCAGGCGGTCGAGTTCGCCAAGCAGGCCGGGATCGCGATCTACGCGCGCGCGTCGTTCCAGCCCGGCCGCGAGACGGTGATCCGCAAGGGCGCCCCGCGCGAGGAGTTCACGCCGCGCGCGGTGGTGTCCTCGAAGAACATCGTCCGCGTGCGCCTGATCGGCCAGCCGTCGTCCGGCCGCCTGCGGGAGGTGCTGGAGCGGGCCGGGCGCCTGCAGATTCCGCTGCGCGAGGTGTCGTTCGCCTCGCCGCCCGCCACCCCCGCCTGGTCCCGCGCCTCGTTCCTCGTGCCGCTCGAGAACGCCGTCAACTACCCCACCTTCCGGGAGGAACTCCGCGCGACGCTGGGCGACGCGGTGGAGCTGGACGAGCACCTGGGGGCGGTGTCCGTGATCGGCGAAGGGATCACGCGGGACGAACGGGTGCTGCTGGCCTCGCTGGCGCGCGCCGAGTCGCTGGGCGTGGCGCTGGAGGGGCTCGCCACCACCTCGTTCCGGATCTCGCTGCTCGTCCCGCTGGCCGAGGTGGAGCGCCTGGTGCGCGACCTCCACGTCGCGCTCGTGGAAGCCCAGGAACCGGTGCTCGCCGCCGACGGCGTCCGGCACCAGGCCCACGAGCCGGGAGGGGACCGATGAGCTACCACGTGCTGGTGGTCGATGACGAGAAGAACATCCGCCGCACCCTGGAACTGGTGCTGACCGGCGAGGGCTACCGCGTCAGCGCCGTGGCGACGGCGGAGGAAGGCCTGGCGCTGCTCGAACGCGAGGAGATCGACCTCGCCGTGCTCGACGTCAAGCTCCCCGGCCTCAGCGGCCTCGAAGCCCTCAAGCGGATCCGGGAACGCCGGCCGGACGAGCCGCAGCTTCCCGTGCTGATGATCTCCGGGCACGCGACGATCAAGGAGGCCGTCGAGGCGGTGCAGCTCGGGGCCGCCGACTTTTTCGAGAAGCCGATCGACCGCGATCGCGTGCTGATCTCGATCCGCAACAGCCTGGAGAAGTGGCGGCTGCGCCGCGAGGTGCTGTCCCTGCGGGCGCGCGTCGAGCCGCAACTGGAGATGATCGGGACCTCCGAGGCGATGAAGCGGCTGTTCGAGGAGATCCGCAAGGTCGCCCCGACCAAGGGCCGCGTCCTGATCACCGGCGAGAGCGGCACCGGCAAGGAACTGATCGCCCGGGCGATCCATCGCCTGTCGCCCCGCGCCGAGGGGCCGTTCGTCAAGGTGAACTGCGCCGCGATCCCGGGCGAGCTGATCGAGAGCGAGCTGTTCGGCTACGAGCGCGGGGCGTTCACCGGCGCCCAGGGCCGCAAGCGCGGCCAGTTCGAACTGGCCGACGGCGGAACGCTGTTCCTCGACGAGATCGGCGACATGTCCCCCTCCGCCCAGGCCAAGGTGCTGCGCGCCCTGCAGTCCGGCGAGATCACCCGCGTCGGCGGCGAGTCCGCGCTGTCCGTCGATGTCCGCATCCTCGCCGCCACCAACCGCGCCCTGGACGAGGAGGTCAAGGCCGGCCGCTTCCGTGAGGACCTCTACTTCCGCCTCGCCGTCGTCCCGCTCCACTCGCCCCCCCTCCGCGAGCATCCCGAGGACATCCCCCTGCTCGTCGATACGCTCGTCGGACGCTTCTGCGAGGAGAACGGCTTCCGCCGCAAGACCGTCGAGCCGGCCGTGGTCGAGGCGATGATGCGCTACCACTGGCCCGGCAACGTGCGCGAACTGAAGAACATCGTGGAGCGGATGGTGATCCTCAGCGAGTCGACGATCCGGATCGCCGACCTGCCCGACGAGGTGCGCGGGGCGACCCCGGTGGCCGTCCCCGCCTCCGGCTTCCGCCCCGGAGTCCCCCTGCGCCTGTTCCGCGAGCAGGCCGAGAAGGCGTTCCTGCTCGACGCCCTGGCCTACTACGAATGGAACATCTCCCGCGCCGCCCAGGCGCTCGGGATCGAACGCACCAACCTGCACAAGAAGATCCGCGGCTACGGAATCACGCGCGACGGTCGCGGCGGCGCCGGCCCGGCCGCCGTCCCCCCGTCCGCCGAGGATTGAACGCCCCGCCGGGGCCGTGCGACGGGCCCCGCCCTACGCCGCGTGCCCGCCCCAGGTCGCCTTCTCCCGCAGATACCGCGTCAACTCGTCGACCTGGTACGGTTTCGCCACGAACCCCACCGCCCCCGTCCGCGACTGCCGCAACTGCCGCTCCGACAGATGATAGGCCGACATCAGCACGACCGGCACCGTCGGATGCTCGAGCCGCATGCGCCGCGCCAGCTCGATCCCGCTGGTGCCCGGCATCATCACGTCGATCAGCGCCACGTCGTACGACGTCTCGGCCAGCGCCCGCAGCGCCGACTCCGCATCCGTCACCCCGACGGCCAGGAACCCCTCCAGCCGCAGCGTCGCCGTGAGCAGGCGCAGATGATTCGGCTCGTCATCGACGACCAGGACCCGGATGGAGCGCTGGGACCGGTCGACCGGCTCTCCCACCAGGATCTCCCGCGGCGCCGTTCGCGCCCCGTCCGCCGGCGACCGCGCCGCGGATCGCTGCGGAAGCGAAATCCCTACCACGGCGACGGTTCATGATCTCGAAGGTTTACGATTCCCGGCGTCGCCGGAAGCCGCAGAACTGCAGGTCGAACGTTTCAGCGCTGCAACGGTTCGGCCTCGGGCGGGGCGAAGCGCGTGATGCCGTGGCGGCGCATCTTGCGCCACAGCGTGGTGGTGGAGAGGCCGAGCGCCTTGGCGGCGTCGGCGAGGGTCCGGGTGTCGGCGATCGTCGAGAGGATCGCCTGGCGTTCGGCGGCGGCGACGACGTCGGCCAGGGTCTGCCCGCCGGCCGCCGGCACCGCCTCGGGCTTGACTTCGATGTCGCCCAGCCGCACGACGCCGCCGGCGGCCAGCGCGACCCCCTGTTCGATCAGGTTCTCCAGCTCGCGCACGTTGCCCGGGTAGTCGTAGGACAGGAGGAACTGCATCACGCCCGGGCCGAGGCGGACCGGCTTCTGCATCCGGGCCTGGGCCCGCGCCAGGAAGTGCTCGACCAGCGGCTGGATGTCCTCGGGGCGCTCGCGCAGCGGCGGCAGGTGGAAGCGGGCCACGTTGAGGCGGTAGAACAGGTCCTGGCGGAAGCGCTTCTCGGCGATCGCCCGCTGGAGGTCCTGGTTGGTGGCGGCGATCACGCGCACGTCGACCTTGATCGAGCGGTTGTCGCCGACCCGCCGGATCTCCCCTTCCTGGATCGTGCGCAGCAGTTTGGCCTGGAAGGAGAGGCTGGTTTCGGCGATCTCGTCGAAGAAGAACGTGCCGCCGTCCGCCTCCTCGATCAGGCCGCGGCGCGTGGCGACGGCGCCGGTGAAGGCGCCCCGCATGTGGCCGAACAGCTCGCTCTCCAGGAGCTGTTCGTGGATCGCGGCGCAGTTCACCGGCACGAACGGCCGGTCGGAACGCCGCGAGTTGGCGTGGATCGCCTTGGCCACCAGCTCCTTCCCCGTACCGCTCGGACCCGTGATCAGCACCGTGGCGTCGGTCGGCGCGATGCGGATGATCCGCGACAGGACGTCGCGGATCGCCTGCGACCGCCCGATCAGGTTCTCGAACTTGTAGCGCTCGCGGAACTCCTGCGACAGCAGCGTCACCTCGTTCGTCAGCCGCTTCCGCTCGAACGCCTTGTCGACCTTGACCAGCAGTTCCTCCTCGGTGAACGGCTTCTGCAGGTAGTCGTACGCGCCCAGGCGCATCGCGGCCACCGCGCTCTCCACCGTACCGTAGGCCGTCATCACGATCACCTCGGTCACGGGCGAGGCCTCCCGCACCTTGCGCAGCACCTCCATCCCATCGACCCGGCCCATCCGCAGGTCGGTCAGCACGAGGTCGAAGGTCTCCTGGCCGACCTTTTCGATCGCGGTCTCCCCGTCCGGCGCCTCGTCGGTCTCGTAGCCGGCGCCGCGCAGCAGGATCCCGAGCGTGGCGCGCATGTTGCGCTGGTCGTCGACGATCAGGATCCGCATCTTGCCGCTGTGCGCCATCGGCCTAGCTCCCGCCCTCGACGACCGGGACCTCGAGCCGGAAACAGGCTCCCACGCCGCCCGGCCCCGGCCCCGCCGTCAACTCCCCGCCGTGTCGCCGGGCGATCTGCCGGCACAGCGCCAGGCCCAGCCCGACGCCGGACGCCTTGGTCGAGAAGAACGGATCGAAGATCCGCTCCGCATCCTCCACCGGCAGCCCCGGCCCCTCGTCCAGCACCTCGATCCGCAGCCGCTCCCCCTCCCGCGTCGCGGACACTCGCACCCCCCCGCGCCCGTTGCTCGCCTCGAGCGCGTTGCGCACCAGGCCCACCAGCGCCTCCAGCATCCGCTCCGGGTCCAGCGACGCCTCGCCCGCGCCGCGCTGCACCGTCACCTCCACCCGCGCCCGCGCGCCGGCCGGGCACCGCCGGCGCGCCTCCTGCACCGCCCGCTCCACCAGCTCCTCGACCCGCACCCGGCTCCGCACGGGCGGCGTGCTCACCGCGAACAACACCAGGTCGTGCGTCAGCCGGTCCAGCCGCCGCAGCTCCTCCTCGAAGATCGACAGCAGCATCTCCGTGTTGGGCTGCTCGGCCGGAACCGCCCGCCGCAGCCCCGTCGCCACGTTGAACAGCACCGACAGCGCGTTGCGCACCTCGTGCGCCACCATCCGGGCCATCGCCCCGATCCCTTCGTCGCCCGCCACCCGCGGCCCGCCCTTCCGCTCCCCCCGCGCCGGTTCCGGAGGTCGCTCCGCCTTCCCCGCCTCCCGCCGGCCCGCCGCGCGCCCCTGCGGACCGCGTTTCGTCGCCCGTGCCGGACGCCCCCGACTGCCCGTCATCGGTCTCCTCCCCTCCGCACCCGCAGCGGCACCGGCGCCCCGCGGACCGCGCGGTCCAGCACCGGCTCCGGAGCTTCCTCGGCCAGGTACGGATCGTAGATCGGCGCCACCCAGTACACCCCCGGCTCGACCAGCGCCTCCGGCGGACAGTAGCGCGTCAGCTCCAGCCGCCGCTCGTACTTCCCCCCCCGGCGCAGCCGCACCAGCAGATCCGCCAGCGGCGTGATGCGCCACGGACGCATCGCGCACCTCCACGCGCCCGTCGGCCCCGTCACCTCGAAGCGGAACTGCGTCGGATGGTCGACCAGCTTGAGCGACCCGGCGGTCCGGTTCCGCACCGTCACCCCCAACCAGACCTCCTTCCCGTCCGCCACGTCCGCCTTCCGCAGCTCCACCCCCACCGGCAGCGCGCCGTCCGGCGCCCCCTCGCCCGGCGCCCCCTCGTCCGGAAGTCCCAGGGCCACCTCGGTGCGCGCTTCCAGCCGGCCCGCCCGACCCACCGCCTCGCCCAGCGCGGGATCGACCAGCACCACGCGGTAGGCCGCGGCCAGATCCAGCGGATCGCCGCGCGCCGCGCGCCGCGCCCGGTCCAGCCGGTCCCAGCAGTGGTACAGGAGGTCGAGGCGCACGTCGGCCTCGGCTCCCGGCGCGAGCGTCGCGACGCCGGCACCGTGCAGGCCCGGCAGCGACAGCTGCTGCGGACTGGGACAGCGCACGCGGGTCCGGCCGGCCCGCAGCTCGAGGTCGGCGAGTCGCGGGTCGAGCGCCACGGTCAGCGGTTCGGGACCGCCGTTGTGCAGCACGGCGCGTACCGCGACCCCCGCCCCGGCCTCCGCGCCGGTACCGCCCGCCTCCAGCCGGAGCGACAGGCCCGCCGGCGTCTCCACCTCGCCCCAGGTGCGCCCGCCCGTGCCGCTCGCCCGGCCGGTCTCCCCCTCCGCCGCGCCGCGCCTCCCTCCGCCGCGCCGCTCGACGTCGCCGCCGGCCGGCGCCGCCGCGGGGGCCAGGGCGGCGGCCAGCAGCGCCAGCAGCGCCGGCCCCGCGCCGGCTCGGCATCCCGAACCCGCGCCGACGGCGGAAGATGTCCGTCGGCAGCTCATCCTCGACTCCGCTCGACCGCAAGGTACCCGCAAGGCCCGGTGTTTGGCAAGAGCGCGCCCGCGCCGGCCCGGCTCCCGGGCGCGTTCGCGGGGGCCTACCAGACGCGCGGCAGGTCGCCGCGCTGCAGCAGCGCGGCGAGGTCCATCGTCAGCGCCACCGAGACGTGCACGAGGAACCCGCACCAGATCGAACGGGTCCGCAGGGCGAGCGTGCCGAGCACGATCCCCGCCACGATCGCCGCGTTCGCCTCCAGGAACGGCTTGCCGTAGTGGATCATGCAATAGGGCACCACCGCCGCGAAGATCGCGTACGCCCCGAGCTGCCGGCGGAGCGACTGGAGCAGGAAGCCGCGGAAGAAGAACTCCAGCGCCAGGAACTGGCCGGCGTAGAGCAGCTCCCAGGTCAGCAGCGTGCGCCAGTTCCAGATCGTCCGCGGGGTGTGCTTGAGGAACGGATAGTACGTCTTGAACTCCGGGTGGAACGAGACGAGCACGACCAGCGGCAGGACGGCGAGATACAGGACGACGTAGATCCAGAGGTGCTCCGCGACGCCCCGGACCCGCAGGCCGTAGTCCACGATCCGCTCGCCCGGGAGCAGCAGCACCAGCAGCGCCGGCAGGACGCCGTATCCCGTGATGCGCGCCCCGGCCCAGAACGCCAGGCGGTACAGCTCGACGCGCTGCGCATCCCGCGCCGCCTCCGGAAACAGCTTCTCGAAGGTGTCGCGGCCGCCGAAGTACTCCATCAACGTCAGGAACACCGCCGAGGCGACGAAGATCAGCAGCGGGCGCAGCGAGAAGCCGAGGCGGGACGGCTCGCCGCGCCGCCCCTTCCTCCCGGTCCGGACCCGCGTCCCCCGCTCGGACCCCTCGGACTCGGCCTGCGCCTCGGCCTGGATCGCCGCCCACGTCTCCAGGAAGAAGCGCCGCGGGTGCAGCTCGCCGAACCGCAGGAAACCGGCCATCGCCCCGCCGCCCTACCAGGAACCGTCCGGCCCGGTCAACCGTTCCCGCCGCGCTCGCCCCGCCGCGGCCGCCTTTTTGCCGTTCGTCCCGGGCGTGCTACGCTGGACCCGCGGGGGAAGGAGCGACCGCCGATGCCCCCACGAGCCCTGCCCCTCGTCGCCGCCCTGCCGCTCGCCTTCGCGGCGTCGTGCGGCGGCCTCGCGAGCGACGACAGCGACACCCTTCCGGACGCGGCGCCCGAAGACGCGCCCGGGGAGGATGCCGCCCGCGACGTCGCCGACCTTCCCGCCGACGCCGAGCCCGAGGCGGACGCCGTTGCCGATGCGCCGGCCGACCTGCCGGGCGATGCCGGGCCACCGTGCGGCCCCTTCCCCGGCGGCGAGTGCTCCGCGGGCGAGGTCTGCGACATCCGCTCGTGCCTCCCAGGGGCCGCCGGCACCTGCATCGTCCGGCCGGCGGCGTGCTCCGAAGTGCTGGAACCGGTCTGCGGCTGCGACGGCGCGACCTACGGCAACGACTGCGAGCGCCTCCGGGCCGGGGCGGCCCTCGCCCACGACGGCGACTGCGGCTCGGGCTCCCTCTGCGGGGGGAGCGCCGGCTTCCGCTGCCCCGCGGGCGAGGTCTGCGACATCCACGGCTGCTGGCCGGACGCCTCCGGCACCTGCGTCCCCGCCCCCGACCCCTGCGACACGCGCTTCGACCCGGTCTGCGGCTGCGACGGCGTGACCTACGGCAACGACTGCGCCCGCCTCGCTGCCGGCGTCGCCCTCGACCACCCCGGGGCCTGCGAGACCGTCGCCCCCTGCGCCCCCGTGTGCCGGGTGTTCTCCGAAGAATTCGCCTGGGTCGATCCGTGCACCGACCGGGTGTTCTGCACGGCCGACTGCCTCGGCTGCACTGCCGAGTGCCGGGCCGCCGGAAGCGACTCCGAGGGATGGTACGCCTCCTGCCCGCACGGCACCGGCGGAGGCGGCTGCCGCGCCACCGCGCTCAGCAACCTGATCGAATGGACCGACTGCTCGCCATGACGCTGCGCCGCCGCCTCCCGTCCGGCCGCGGAGCCCGGAGCGCGACCGTCCATGGCTGATCCGCCCACCGGCCCCCGCCGCCTGCTGGCCGCCCTGCGCGCCCGGACGGGCCGCCGCCTGCTGCTGCTCGCCCTGGTCGGCTCGATCGGGTTCGTCGTCTGGTGGTTCGTCGGCCGCATGCCGGGGGAGGGCGCCGTCGAGGTGCGCTGGACCGAGAACCCGCCGCGCTCGATCGCCGTAAGCTACCTCGATGCCGACGGCGCCACCGTGCGCTTCCGCCGCGAGACAATCGCGCCCGGCGCCGACCGCTTCCGCGACGTCTACGAGCTGCCGCCCGGCCGGTACTGGCTCCGCATCGAGGTGCGCCGCGCGGACGGCGTTCGCACCGTGCGCCGCCGCGTGGAACTCCCGACCGCCGATCCCTACGTCGTCTTCCTCGAGGAGCTGTCCGAACTCCCGCCGTGACCCGGGCGGCGCCGGGGAGCCGTCCGGACGCCCGCCGCGACCGCGGCGCCGCCGCCGGCGGGTCGCGACCCCGGCCGGTGGCCGTCCCGCGCCGGCGCGAACGGGCCTAGCGGATTCGGCGCACGCACCCCGGCGGCAGCGGCAGGGCGCCCGTCGCCGCCGCCTCGCGCAGGCGCGCCTCCAGCCGCGCGGAGGCCGGATCGTGGTACCCGCTCGGCGCCGGCCCCGACCAGCCCACCGCCGCCGCCAGGTCGTCCATCCACAGCTCGCGGACGTACTTCCCCAGCACCGACGCCGCGGCCACCGCCGGTTCGCGCGCGTCCGCGTCCCGCACGAACGCCACCGACCCCACACCCTCGACCTCGTACCGCGACACCGCGCGGGACTCGATCTCCACCCGCCGCACCCGCCCGGCCCACGCCGCGAACCGTCCGGCGTAGCGGTCGGTGCCGCCCACCTTGCCGCAGACCGCCGCGCACTCCGCACCGGCCCCGTCGCGCAGCGCCTCCACCACCGCCTCGAACAGCCGCAGGTCCACGGCCAGCTTCGACGTGCCGTCGGCCAGGGCGGCGTTGAGCCTCCCCGGGCAGAGCACCGCCCAGGCCACGCGCTCGACCGCCACCCCCAACCGCTCCAGCCCGCGCGCCACGTCGGCCGCCTCGCCCGTCCAGCGCGGCAGCGGCCGGGCCGGGAGCGCGGGGCACGGGAGAGTCGCGCGCGCCGGGCGCGCCGCGGGGCCGGACGCGTGGAACGACCCGCCGGCCGGGACACCGGGAGATCGAGAACGCCGGGACGCCGCGGGCGCCGGGACGCCGCGGACGCCGGAGAACCCCGGTCCGCCGGCCGGCTCGACCGCCCGGAGGGCGCACTCCTCCGGCGGCGCCCACGGCGACGGCACCGTCCGCCCCGCGAGCAGCTCGGCGAGGGAGCCGACGGCGTGGACGCCGAGCGTCCCGAGCGCCAGCGCCTCGCCGTGGCCGCGCCGGTCGGGCGCGAAGATCCGCTTCGAGTCGTCCAGCCCGGTCGCCGCGCGCAACTCGTCGATCGTCGGCGCCGGTCGCTCGAGCCGCAGGCGCACCCCGGTGACGACCAGCGGCCCCAGCCTCGGCCCCAGGCCGTTCTCGTCCACGCCGATGATGCGCCGGGGTTCCACGGACCGCATTCAACGTCCCCGGCCTCCCGCGCGCAAGCCTCCCCGCCGTCGTTCCCCGGCACGTCGAAGAACCGCTGCGGGAAAGCGGCCTCGCGCCCGGCGGTTGACTCGCCGCCGCCCCTGACCCTATGGTGTCGCCTCGATTCGACGGGGGAGGCAGGGGTGTCGCTCGTGTCGGTCGCGCGCCGTGCTTCGCGTTGCCTCGGGTCGGCCCGTTCCGGTCGGGTCGGGCGGGCGGCGGCGTGTCTCGGCGCGGCGGCCCTGTCCCTGGGCGCGCTCTCCGCGGCCCGGGCCGACATCCTCCCGCCGGACCTCGTGGCGCCGGAGCCGGGGACGGTCGAGGGGCGCGGGTCGGACGCCGAGGTTTCGCGGTTCTACCTGCCGCCGCTGCCGTTCTACCAGGAGACCACGCCGACCTCGGGGTTCCGCCTGTTCTTCCCGGTCTACTTCGAAACCTGGGACGACACGGCGAACGACCACACGCTGGGCGTCCTGCCGTTCTACTGGCGCTGGCGCGGGGGCGACGAACTGCACGAGACGGACGTCGTGGCGGGGCTCTACTGGCGCTACCGGCGCCCCGACCGGTTCACCGACGTGGCCGGCCCGCTCTACGTCAGCCGCACGGCCGAGGGATACGACGTCGGCCTGCCGCCGCTGTTCCTGGTCGGGGACGACGGCGAGAACAACTACCAGGTGCTGGCGCTCTACTTCTGGCGCTTCGCCTGGCCGACGGGCGAGTTCGCCCTGGCACCGCCGTTCTACTGGTGGCGCGAGGGGCGCAGCTCGCGCTACGGGCTGCCGCCGCTGCTGTTCGGCGGCACCGACGACGACGAGGGCTACTCGGTGTTCTTCCCCGCCTTCTGGCACTTCTACGACGGGGACGCGAGCACCACGGTGATCCCGCCGCTGTTCGTCGACCTCGAGGAGAACGGCGACTGGTCCGCCGGAATCGCGCCGATCCTGTTCTTCGGCGGCGGACCCGACTCGACGCACTTCACCCTCGCCCCGCTCGTGCACTACGCGCGCGACGCCGAGTCGATGCGCGTCGTCACGCCGCTGGCCTGGTACGCCGAAGGTCCCGCGTCGCGGGGTTGGGGCGCGCTCCTGTACCACCAGTGGGACGAGGGGCCCGAGTGGTTCCGCGCGGCGGCGCCCGTCTGGTGGGCCTGGGGGAACGAGGAGACCGGCACGCGCCGCGACCTGGTGCTCAACGTCTACCACGGCACCGACCCGATCTCGTCGGACTGGGTCGTCTTCCCGTTCTGGTGGGACTTCCACGACCTGGAGAAGAACCGCCTGTTCGGCTTCCTGCCGCTGTTCCTGCACGACACCTCGCTGGCCGAGGACCGCCACACCACCTGGGTCTTCCCGACCTTCCAGTACTCGGAATGGCCCCAGACCGGCGCCGAGGCGCCCGGCTGGGCGTTCAACATGCACCCGCTGATCTACATCGGCACCGAGGGCGAGGACCACCACGAGGTGGTCTTCCCGGTCTGGTGGAGCTTCTCCGACGCGGCCGACCGCGCGACGGTGGCCTTCCCGCTGTTCTGGGACTTCGAGGACTACGCGGCGTCGTCGCGCTTCTGGACCTTCTTCCCGCTCGTCTGGCGCGACGAGGACCCCGACGGGACCTTCACCCTGGCGCTCAACAGCCTCTACACCACCGAGCGGCACGCCGACGGCACCGAGGGTTGGCACTTCCACTTCATCCCGCTGTTCGACTTCGGCCGCGACCGCCCGGAGGACGTGGAGTGGTCGGTGCTCTACGGCCTGTTCGGCTACGAGCGGCGGGGGCCGTACGCGCGGATCAAGGTCTTCTGGCTGCCGTTCGAGATCTGAGTCAGCGGGGCAGGGTGGGCGCGCGGGGGTCCGCCGCGCCCGGCGTGCGGCGCACCGGTCGCCGCGGGACGTGCGCGCCGATCCGCGTCGTCACCTCGTAGTTGATGCTCCCGATCCACGAGGCGAGCTGCTCCGCGGTGAGCTGCGCCTCGCCGCTGCGCCCGAGCAGCACGACCTCGTCGCGGATGTCGAGCCCGGGGACGTCGGTGACATCGATCATCGTCATGTTCATGCAGACGCGCCCGCGCACCGGGGCCCGCTGGCCCCGCACCAGCGCGTAGGCCAGGTTCGACAGCCCGCGGTCGTACCCGTCGTAGTAGCCGACCGGCAGCACCGCCAGCCGCGAGGGCGCCGTGGTCTGGTACGAGCAGCCGTAGCCGACGAAGGCGCCCTTCGGCACGTCCTTGAGCTGCGCGATGCGCGTCTTCCAGGTCAGCGCGGGCCGCAGGTCGATCCGCTTGCGCCCCGCCAGCACCGCCGCCACCAGCGTCTCGCTCGACGGCCACATCCCGTAGGCCGCGATCCCCACCCGCGCCAGCCGCCGGTGCTCGTCGGACCACAGGATCACCGCCGCCGAGTTCGAGAAATGCGGCAACGGCACCTCGATCCCCGACCGCGCCAGCGTCTCGAGGAACGCGTCGAACCGCCGGAGCTGCTCCCGCGCGTAGGTGTGGTCCGTCGTGTCCTCGATGTTCGCATAGTGCGACGCCACCCCCTCGAGCCGCAGGTGCGGCGAGTCGTGGATCCGTCGCGCCAGCTCCAGCGCGTCGCGGTCCCGCAACCCCTGCCGCTCGTTGCCCGTCTCCAGCTTGAGGTGCAGGCGCGCCGTCCAGCCCCGCCGCGCACAGATCGCCTCGGCCCGCTCCACCACGTCCCCGCGATAGGCCACCAGCCGGCAGTCCAGCTCCAGGGCGCGCTCCACGTCCTCCGGCGGCACGAACCCCATCACGTAGATCGGGGCCTCCACCTGCGCCGCCCGCAACGCCTCCGCCTCGAACAGCGCGTTCACGCACAACCAGTCCGCGCCGCCCTCCAGGAACGCGCGCGCCGCCAGCACCAGACCGTGACCGTAGGCGTCCGCCTTCACGGTCGGCGCCAGCAGCGCCCCCGGCGGCAACAGCGACTTGAGCACCCGCACGTTGTGCGCCAGCGCCTCGACATCGACCTCGCACCAGCTCAGATCGGTCATCGGGGGCCGATGCTGTGCTCCGCGCCCGCCGCCCGTCAAGCGCGATCGCCGGCCGGCCGAACCGGCGCCGCGGCCGGCGCGCCGGCACGAACCCCGGCGAATGCCGGCGCAGGTCCTAGCCAACGTTGGCACGGGTCCTAGCCAACGTTGGCACGGGTCCTAGCCAACGTTGGCACGGGTGCGAGCCAACGTTGGCGCAACGAACGGAGGGTCGACGGTCCCCGGCGAGCCGAAACGGCGGTCGCCGCCGGCAGGGACGGCACTCGTAGCCGGCTACGACCGGATTCGTAGCCGGCTACGACCGGCTTCCCGTCCGTCCTCCTTCGCCTTCGGGCTTCAGGGGATTTCCCTTCCCCCGCCCCCCCTTTGTGGTCGTGGTCGTGGTCGTGGTCGTGGTCGTGGTCGGACCGGCCCGACGGCGAACCTTCCGCTGCCGGTCACAGAGGGAGGCCGAGCCGGAACGGGTGCGCTCAGCGGCCCGCGGCTTGCGGCGGCCGGTGGCCGCCGACGCCCAGCTCCTCGAGCAGCGCGTTGCCGTCGACGACCCGGTCGAGATACCACAGGGCGTAGCGGATATCGAGCAGGATGCTGCGCGAGGTCGCCGGGCTGTACAGGTAGTCGCCCGACAGGTCCTCCCAGACCCCGTCGAACAGCAGCCCGATCAGCTCGCCCCGCTCGTTGAGCGCCGGGGAGCCCGAGTTGCCCCCGGTGGTGTCGACGTCGGAGAGGAAGTTCACCGGCACCGTTCCCAGCCGCGGGTCGACCCAGCGGCCGAAATCGCCGCGCCGCACCGCGGACAGCACCGCCGGCGGCGAGGCGAAGGGCTCCGCGCCCGTCTCCTTCTGCAACAGCCCCGCCACCGTCGTGAACGGGAGATAGGCGGTGCCGTCGCCCGGGAGGTAGGCGCGCACGCTCCCCACGGTCAGCCGCAGGGTGCCGTTGGCGTCCGGGTACTGCGGCCGCCCGCGGAACTCGCCCAGGGCCGCGACGAGCGGCGCGCGCAGCTCGGCGAGCGCCAGGTCGAAGCGCTTCGCCCGCTCGAGCCGCGCGTCGAGCTCCGGCAGCAGCGCCAGCGCCAGCCGGATCATCTCGTCCGACGAACCGCGCAGCTCCTCCAGCGACCGGCCGAGCATTCCCAGGCGGGCCGGCGTGTCGCCCAGCGTCGTCCCCGCGTACAGCCGCGCCGCGAACGCCTCGACGGCGGCGTCGGACCGGTCCTCCCCCAGCGCGGCCTCCAGCGGGGCGATGCGCTGCCCCTCCGGAAGCGCCAGCGCCCGGCGCACGAACGCCGCCAGCACCCGCCGGTCACCCTCGAGGTCCAGGCTCTTCTCGGCCGCCTCCATCTCGCGGCGGATCACCTCCTCGTCGCGGTCCTGGTACCCCGGCTCGCGCTCCAGATCGGGCTTCGGCCGCTCCGCGGCCCACTTGACGATCGTGTGGGCGAAGCCCAGCACCTGGCTGGCGCGGGCCAGGTAGCGCAGCAGGTAGTCGTGGTCGCGCAGCGCCCGGCGCTCCTCCAGCACGGCGGCGATGCCGTCGAGGCCGGCGAGGCGTCCGGCGCGCGCGGGGTCCGCGGCCGCCCAGTCGCGGAAGCGGGCCTCCTCCGCCAGCCGCGCCTCGAGCAGCCCGCTGCGGCGCAGGGCGGCGATCATCCCGATCGCGTGCGAGTGCGCGTTGTGGATCCCCTTGAGCGTCGGCGCGTTGAGCAGCCGGGCCTCCTCGGACCGCGCGCTCGCCGCCTCCAGTTCCGCGATCCACAGGGCGAACAGCTCGCGTCGCAGGGGAAACAGCCACTCCTGCGCCTCCTGCACCTCGGCCGCCGTCTGGTAGCGCTCCGTGGCCCACGGGTAGCCGAGCACCAGCACCGGGTCGCCCGGTCCGACGCCGGCGGTGGCCACCGGCAGCCAGTGCGCGGGGCGGTACGGGACGTTCGCGGGCGCGAACGGTGCCGGGTTTCCGTCCGGTCCGACGTAGGCCCGGAGGAACGACCAGTCGCCCGTGTGGCGCGGCCAGTGCCAGTTGTCGACCTCGCCGCCGTACTCCCCCACGCCCAGCGGTGGGTTGGCGACCAGGCGGACGTCGGTCAGCTCGAGCGTCTCGAACAGCACGAACCGGCGCACGCCGGTCGGCGCGCCTGCCGGCAGCGGGCCGTACGGCACGCCGTCGTTGAACCGCGCCACGCGGCAGCGCCGCCCGGCGGCCTCTTCGCAGGCCGCGACCAGCGCCGCCTCGCGCTGTTCGATCGCCCGCACGCGCTCGAGCGGGTCGGCCGGCAGGTCCGCCGAGATCTCCGCCGTCACGTCCCGGAAGCCGAGCAGCACCTTGATCGTCGTCCCGTGGCCGTCCCGCTCGTCCTCCCGCCGCTCCGCCACGAACCCGTCGTCGACCAGGTTCCGCTCGGGGGTGGAGTTGCGGGAGATGATGTCGAAGGCGCAGTGGTGGTTGGTGGCCAGCAGCCCTTCCGGCGAGACGAACGAGGCGGTGCACCCTTCGAGATCGACCACCGCCTGGGCCGGGCCGCCGCCGTCGGCCCACAGGCGCATGAGCGCGAGCGGACGACCTTCGGCGGCGAGGGTCGCTTCGACCGTCTCCAGCCGGCCGACGGGCCACATCCCCTCGCCGCTGCCGACGAGGCCGCCGGCCACCTGGACCAGGCCGCCGGCTTCCCCGGGGGCCGCCGCGGGCGCGGCGGGGCAGGGGGTTCGCGGGCAGGCGGAGAGGAGGAACGGAAGGACGAGGGCGGCGGGCGCCGCGAGTCGTGGGGTTCGGGCCATCGGGGCCTCCTTTCGCGCGCCATCTTCTTCCACGCGCCGCCGGCCCGCAACCCGGGAAGGGCCCCCCGAATCGTGCCGCCGCAACGGTCCTCCGACCGGCAGGGGAGCCCCGGATCCCGCGGCAACCAGGTTGCCGCGTGGTCGTCGTCGTAGACGTGGTCGTGGTCGGCGACAGCGAACGGTCACCCGGGCGGTGATCCCTGCCCATGCCGCGACCACGACGACGACCACGACGACGACGACGAAATAGGCCGGCGGCCAAATCGCTATCACGGAGTTGGGGGGGGGGCCCGCGGCGATTGCAGCGCCCGCCGCGTCGTGCTAACCGTCGCGCCCGATGCGCAGGCTCTTCGCGGGCGTCGGCCTCGTCACCTGCTCCACGCTGCTGCTGGAGATCCTGCTGACCCGGATCTTCTCCTACACGCTGTACTACCACTTCGCCTTCCTGGTGATTTCGCTGGCCCTGTTCGGCCTGGGGGTCTCGGGCGTCGTGCTCTACGTGCGGTCGGACCGCTACCCGCGGGAGCGGCTGGAGGAGCTGCTGGCGCGGCACGCGACGCGCTTCGCGCTCTGGACGCTCGTCGCCCTCGTCTACGTCCTGTACCACGGGGTGACCGGCAAGTTCGACCTGTTCCACAAGCCGCAGTTCACGTCGCAGACGTTCTTCGAGCTGGCGATGCTGTACGGCGTGACGGCGGTGCCGATGTACTACGGGGGCATGGTCGTCTCGCTGGCGATCACCCACCTCCGCGAGCGGATCGGCGAGCTGTACTTCTTCGACCTCGCCGGGGCGGCGCTGGGCTGCGTGCTGGCCGGCCCGCTCCTGTACGGCCTGGGCGCCGAGAACGCCGTGCTGCTCGTCGCCGTCCTCTCCGCGGCGGCGGCAATCGTGTTCCGGCCGCGCCCGGAGGGCCGGCTCCCCGTCCGCGCGGCGCTGCTGGCGTTCGCCCTGCTCGCGCTGCTCGGGCTGAACCTGCTCCGCCCGACGCTGCGCGTCGGGTCGTTCAAGGAGGTCGACGAGTCGTTCGTGACCTTCGCGCGGTGGAACTCGTTCAGCCGCGTCGTCGTCGAGGAGCGCCCGGACCGGCGCCCGGCGATGTACATCGATGCGATGGCCAAGACCGAGATCCACCACGCGCGGGAGGTCGAGGAGGGTGGGCCGGGCGACGAGTACATGGGGGCCGCGGGGCTCGTGTACGCGATCCGGCGCGGCGGCGAGGCGCTGATCGTCGGGCCCGGCGGCGGCACCGACGTCGTCTCCGCCCTGCGCGCCGGCCACCGCGTCACCGGCGTCGAGATCAACCCGATCATCGCCGACGAGGTGATGCGCGAGCGCTTCGCCGAGGCCTCCGGCGGCCTGTACCTGCGGCCCGACGTGCGGATCGAAGTGGCGGAGGGCCGCAGCTTCGTGCACCGCGACACCCGGTTCTACGACGTGATCCAGGCCACGATGGTCGATACCTGGGCCGCCACCGCCAGCGGCGCCTTCGCCCTCACCGAGAATTACCTGTACACGGTCGAGGCGTTCGAGGACTTCCTGCGGCGGCTCAGGCCGGACGGCGTCGTCAGCTTCACGCGCTGGTGCATCCCGCCCGACATGGAGTGCATCCGCGTGATCACGCTGGCCCGCGAGGCGCTGCGCCGGGCGGGCGTGGCCGACGCCGGCGAACATCTCTTCGCCGCCTGGAAGGGCACGATCGGCACCGTGCTCGTCCGGCGCACCCCGTTCCCGCCGGAGGAGGTCCAGGCGCTGCTGGGTGCGACGGAGGAGCGCGGCCTGACGCCGATGTACTACCCCGGCCAGCCGCGCCGCGACACGATCGCCCGGCTGATCCGCGACCCCGACCCCGCTCCGCTCGCCGACGCGTTCCCGGCCGACATCTCGCCCGTCTTCGACGACCGGCCGTTCTTCTTCTACGGCGTCCGGCCCCGCGAACTGCTCGCCGCGGTTTTCGATTTCGACTGGCTGATGATCAACAGCTTCTCGGTCGCGATCCTGCTGGCGCTGTTCGCGATCGTCGGGTTGCTCGTGGTGGCGTTCATCGTCGTGCCGCTGGTCGTCCACCGGCGGGACGTGCTGCGCGAGCGGCCGCTGTCCAAGCTGCGCGACCTGTCGTACTTCGTCTGCCTGGGCGTCGGGTTCATCGTCGTCGAGGTCGCGCTGCTCCAGCGCTTCGGCCTGTTCCTCGGCCACCCGAGCTACTCGCTCGTCGTCGTGCTCTGCGCCCTGCTGCTCGCCTCCGGCGTCGGCAGCATGCTCTCCGAGCGGATCGCGGAGCGGCGGCGCCTGGCCGGCCTGGTCGCCGCCGCCGCGGCGGTCGCCGCCGTCGTCGTCGCCTACGCCTTCCTCCTGCCCCGGGCCTTCGACCGCTGGATCGGGCTCGCGCTGGCGCCCCGCATCGCCATCGCCGCGGCGCTCGTCGCCCTCCCCGGCCTCGGCATGGGCCTGCTGCTGCCGTCGGGCGTGCGGCTGATCGCCGGCCGCCACCCCGAGCTGATCCCGTGGGGTTGGGGGCTCAACGGTGCCGCGTCGGTCTTCGGCTCCGTCGGCGCGATGCTCGTCGCCATGAACCTCGGCTCCCGGGCCACCCTGCTCGCCGGCGCCGCCTGCTACCTCCTCGCCCTGCTCGCCGCCCTGCGCCGCCCCGCAGCGCCGCCCGCGTCCCCCGCCGGAGCCTCGGCCGCCGCGCCCGCCGCGGAACCGCGGCCCGCGCCGCGGCCGGGGGGAAGCCCGGCGGAGAACGCCGGCGTGGCGCCCTTGACGCCGCCGCCGCCGGACGCCAATCTTACGGCCGAGAAGAAGGGAGACCCGTCGCCATGACCAGACCCCTGGCTGCCCTCGCCGCCTGCGGCGGCCTGCTCCTCGGCGGATGCGACATCGCCTTCCACGAGTGCGGCTCGGAAGGGCTGCACTGCGAGGGCCCGGACAGCGTCTGCATCTGCTCCACCGGACGGTGCGCCGAACCCGATCACCGCTGCGCCAGCGGACTGCACTACTTCGGCGGGCGCTGCGTGCCGGTCTCCGAGGCGCCCAGCGCGATCGTCTCGACCCCGGACCGCCCGAACGCCTGCTCCGCCGACGCCCGCAGCGACGCCGACGCCCGCAGCGACGCCGACGCCCGCGACGGGACCCCGGACCGCGTGGAAACCTTCGACGCCTGGTACTGAGCGTCGCCCGGCACCGGTGGGCCGGACTTGCACGGGCGCCGCCGACGCGGAGCGCCGCGGTCGATCCGCGCGGAGCCTACGGTCCGGCGGTGACGGTGAGCGCGCAGCGCTCGGTGCGGCCGAGGAGCGGGATCTCCGCGACCAGCTCGACCGAACCCGGGGCGACCGCGGCGAAGATCGGTCCCTCGGCGGGCGGCTCGCTCCCGTCGTCGTAGGGCTCCACGGCGGATGTGTCGCCCGCGACGGTCCAGTTCAGGTCGTCGCCGGCCAGCGGAACCGTCCGGTCGCCGGCCGCCGCCTCGAGCAGCACCAGGAACAACGAACCGACGGGCAGCTCGGCCGGGAACGGCTGCGGGTCGAGCACCGTCTGGTCGGGCAGGGCGACGAGGATCCGCGCGGTCACGGCGCCGGCCTCGGTCACCGGAACGACCTCCACGGGATGGTCGACCAGCAGCGCTCCGCCGTTCGGCTCGCGCCCCTCCACGCGCGCCGGCCCGGGTTCGCCCGCGAGGAAGTACGCCGTGCCGCCGGCGTCCCGCAGCGGCGTCAGCCCGGCGGCCGGGACGGCCGACCAGCGGAGGAACCCCTGACCCAGCAGCGGGCAGTCTTCCCCGCACGCGCCGTAGACCTCCTCGACCTTGACGTACGCCGTCCCGCCGGCGAAGACGGCGGGAACGCCGGAGAACCGCACCGAAGCGGCCGGCTCGGCGCGGAACTCCAGGCTGTCCCACATCGCGCCGGCGGAGCGCAGTTCGACGCGCGCCGCGCCGGCCCGGTGCGCCGCGAGCACCACCTCTTCGGGGGCGGTGCCCCCGGCCGCGCCGATCACCGCCGGGGCGCTCGAACGCACCTCCAGGTTGGAGGGCAGGACGATGCCGGATTGCGGTTCGAGCGTCAGGGTCTGGGTCGAGCCGACGGCGAGGGTGGTCGAGGAGGCCGCGGCGCAGCCGCCGCCCGCGAATCGGACGCGGCCCTCCTTGCCGAGTCGTGGATCGACCGTGTCGTCCCCGAGATCGACGCACGCCTGGACGACCAGAAAGACCAGGAACACGAACCGCATCCTGCCCGGCATGGGTCACCTCCTCCCGCGGGCCTGAGCCGATTGCATCCGCCATGCCAGACGGGAATTCGAGGGGTTGCTGCCGGTGGTGCGGCCGTTTCCGTGCCGCCCGACCCTCACCTGTGGCGCCTTCGGCACACCGGCGCGCCCGGGACCGGGCTGGGACCCCCCGTCAGCCCGGGCGCCGGCCGCCGGCGGCCGCCCGGCGGCGCACCGGGACGACGACGTTCCCGGGCGGCTCCTCCGCGGCCGCGGTCGCGTTCGAGGTCTTCCCGCCCGCGTGCAGTCGCGCGCCCGCCAGGATCGCTGCCACCAGCCGGTCGAAGTCGTATCCCGCTCCCGCGGCGATCCTCGCCAGCAGGCTCTCCGGCGTCGTCTCGGGCAGCGGGTTCACATCGAGCACGTACTCGTTGTCCCCTTCGGTGACCAGGAGGTCGACCCGCGAGGCGCCGGTGCACCCCAGCGCGCGGTTCGCCTGCTCGGCCAGCGCGAGCACGCAGCGGCAGCGCGCCGGCGAGAGCCGCGCCGGGAAGCGAACCTCGACCCGGTCCGGCGCGGGGATCGAGCCGTCGCCGGAATCGTCCGGCGCAACGACCTCGATCGCGCCCAGCACGCGGCCGTCGAGCAGCCCGACGCAGACCTCCTTCCCCCGGATGTAGCGCTCGACCAGCGCCTCGTCGTCGTGCCGCAGCGCCTCGCGCACCGCCCCCGGCAGCTCCGCCGCGTCGTGCACGATCGAGACGCCGACGCGCGAGCCGGCCCGGCGCGGCTTGACCACGACCGGGAAGCCGAACGAGCCGTGGAGCGCCGCGCAGTGCTCGGCGCCGGCGGCGCCGAGCGCGTAGTAGGGCGGGGTGGCGATGTTGTGGAGCCGGAAGATCTCCTTGGACCGGAGCCGGTCGGTCGCCAGGGCCGAGGCGAGCACTCCGGAGCCGGTGTAGGGGATGCGGAGCAGCTCCAGCAGCCCCTGGACGCAGCCGTCTTCCGCGCGGCGGTCGCGGCGGGCGAAAAAGACGGCGTCGAGGTTCGCTTGCCGCAGGGTCCGGTCGAGTTCGTCGTCGAGCGGGATCCGGACCACCTCGTGTCCCAGCCGTTCCAGGGCCCGGGCGCAGGACTCGGCGCCGGTCGGCGACGAGTCGCGCCCGGTGGAGGGCGCGTTCCCGAGCACGCCGACGCGCCGCCGGACGGTTTCCCCCGGGGGCAAGGTCGCGCCGGCCCGCCTGCGGCCCATCGTCCGTCCTCCTGCCGACCCCGAGCACGGTTCGAATTCCCGTCCGGGATCGGCGCGCCGAATATCCCGCTTCGCCCGGCGGGGGGCAAATTCCCCGCGCCGGAGCGCGCGCGCCGCGGGGTTGGGCGCCGGCGCGGGCGGGCGCGCGGGTGGCGCCGATCCGGGAAGGATCGGCGAACCGCGGGGCGCGGCGGCGGTGGTCGCGGCGGGGGTCGGGCCCGCCGCTATTGCGGCAGTTGCTCGGCGGGGGTGGCCGGGGGCGGCGTCGCGGGCGCCGCGGGCGGCTCGTGCGTTTCGGGACGGTCGGGCACGTAGAGCTGGCCGCCGCGGTATTCCATCGCGGGCGGGACGTCGCCGAGGAACGATTCGGGGTCGGCCAGCACGAGCGCCTCGCGCAGCACCTCGTCCATGTGCTCGACCAGCACCAGGCGCAGCGACTGCAGCACGCGGCGCGGGACGTCCTTGAGGTCCTTGCGGCTCTCCTTGGGCATGATCACGGTGGCGATGTTGCCGCGGTGGGCGGCGAGCAGCTTCTCGCGCAGGCCGCCGACGGCCAGGACGCGGCCGCGGAGCGTGATCTCGCCGGTGAGCGCCGTGTCGCACTTGACGGGGATGCGGGTCAGGGCGGAGACCAGCGCGGTGGCGATCGTGATCCCGGCGGAGGGGCCGTCCTTGGGGACGGCCCCTTCGGGGAAGTGCACGTGGACGTCGAGGTTCTTGTAGAAGTCCTCGGCGAGCCCGAGATGCTGGGCGCGGGAGCGGACGTAGGACAGGGCGGCCTGGCCGGACTCCTGCATCACGTCGCCGAGCTTGCCGGTGAGGACGAGCTTGCCGGAGCCGGGCGCCGTCGCCACCTCGGCGGTCAGCAGGTCGCCGCCGGTGGCGGTGACCGCCAGGCCGTTGGCCAGCCCGACCTCGCTCCGCCGCTCGGCCTTCCCCACCTTGTACTTCGGGATGCCCAGCAGCTTGGGGAGGTGCTTGGCGGCGACGCGGATCACCGCGTCGGGGTCGGAGGGGAGGATGTCCTGCGCGCCCGGCTCGTGGTTGCGGCGGCGCACGACATCGATCGCGATCTTGCGGCACACCGAGGCGATCTCGCGCTCGAGCTGCCGGACGCCGGCTTCCTTGGTGTAGTGGTTGATGATCGCCCGGATCGCGCTCTCGGAGAACTCCAGCTTCTCGTCGGCCAGCCCGCACGCCTCGCGCTGCCGGGGCACCAGGTACTGCACGGCGATGTTGAGCTTCTCGAACTCGGTGTAGGAGGGGATCTCGATGATCTCGAGCCGGTCCTGGAGCGGGACGGGGATGCCGGCCAGGGTGTTGGCGGTGGTGATGAACATCACGCTGGACAGGTCGTAGTCCAGGTCGAGGTAATGGTCGTTGAACATGAAGTTCTGTTCGGGGTCGAGCACCTCGAGCAGGGCGGAGGCGGGGTCGCCGCGCCAGTCGACGGTCATCTTGTCGACCTCGTCGAGGAGGAAGACGGGGTTGACGACGCCGACCTTCTTCATGTTGTGGAGGATCTTGCCGGGCAGGGCGCCGATGTACGTCCGCCGATGGCCGCGAATCTCGGCCTCGTCGCGCACGCCGCCCAGACTCATCCGCACGAACTTGCGGCCGGTCGCGCGGGCGATCGACTTGGAAACCGAGGTCTTGCCGACGCCCGGGGGACCGACGAAGCAGAGGATCGGTCCCTTGAGCTTGCCGACCAGGGTGTTGACGGCGAGGAACTCGAGGATCCGTTCCTTGACCTTCTTCAGGCCGTAGTGGTCCTCCTCGAGGATCGCCTGGGCCTTGCCGATGTCGCGGTTCTCCTCCGAGCGTTCGGCCCAGGGGATGGAGAGCACCCAATCGATGTAGTTGCGGACGACCGTCGCCTCGGCGCTCATCGGGCTCATCAGCTTGAGCTTGCGCAGCTCCTTCTCCACCCGTTCGCGCGCCTCGTCGCTCAGCGGCTTGTCCTTGATCTTCTGTTCGAGCTCTGCGATCTCGGCCTTGAACTCGTCCTGCTCCCCCAGCTCCTTCTGGATCGCCTGCTTCTGCTGGTTGAGGTAGTACTCCCGCTGGTCCTTCTCCATCTGCTTCTTGACGCGGGAGCGGATGCGCCGCTGGACCTGGAGGATGTCGATCTCGGCCTGCATCAGCTCGAAGACGCGTTCGAGCCGTGTGCGGGGGTCGAAGGTTTCGAGGACGGCCTGGCGGTCGGTGAGCTTGACGGAGGAGAGGTGGACGACGATCGTGTCGGCGAGCTGGCTGGGGTCCTCGATCGTCTGGACGCTCATGATCAGGTCGGGGGGGATGCGACGGTTGACCCGCACGTACTGCTCGAACGTCGCGCGGACCGTCCGCATCACCGCCTCGGTCTCGGTGTCGCGGGTCGGCGCCTCGGCCAGTTCCTCGGCCTCGACGAGGAAGTATCGTTCGGAAGAGAGGTAGCGGCGAACGGCGGCGCGCGTCTTGCCTTCGACCAGCACCTTCACCGTGTCGTCGGGCAGGCGCAGGAGCTGGATGATCGTGGCCACCGTGCCGACGCCGTAGATGTCGGCGGGGGCCGGTTCGTTGGTCCTGGCCTTCTTCTGGGCCGCGAACAGGATCTGCTTGTCGGCGGCGAGCGCGGCCTGGAGGGCGGCGACGCTCTTCTCGCGGCCGACGAACAGCGGCGCCACCTGGTGCGGGAAGATCACGATGTCGCGCAGCGGCAGCAGCGGGAGCTGCCGGATGCGCCCGCCGGTCTTGTTGTCGGGATCCGCCATCGGTCGCCTCAGCCGGCCCGGGCGGGCTCGGCGCTCTTCTTGTCGTAGACCACCATCGGCCGCTTGCCGGCCCGAATCACGTCCTCGTCGACCAGCACCTCGCGGGCCCCTTCGAGCGAGGGCACCTCGTACATCACGTCCAGCATCGCCGCCTCGAAGACCGCGCGCAGGCCGCGGGCCCCGGTCTGGCGCCGGACCGCCTCGTCCGCGACCGCCTCGATCGCCGCGGGGGTGAAGCGGAGCTGGACGCCGTCCATCTCGAGCAGCCGCTGGTACTGCTTGACCAGGCAGTTCTTGGGCTGGGTCAGGACATCGATCAACGCCGCCCGGTCCAGCTCGTGCAGCGCGGCGATCACCGGGAGCCGGCCGACGAACTCCGGGATCATGCCGAACTTGAGCAGGTCCTGCGGCTGGCACTCCCGGAGCACCGCGCCGACCTTCTTCTCGCGACGCGACTCGACCCGCGCCCCGAAGCCCATCGTCTTGTTCCCGATCCGCGCCTCGATGATGCTGTCGAGCCCCACGAACGCGCCGCCGCAGATGAACAGGATGTTCGTGGTGTCGACCTGGATGAAGTCCTGCTGCGGATGCTTGCGCCCGCCCTTCGGCGGACAGTTGGCCACCGTGCCCTCGAGGATCTTCAGCAGCGCCTGCTGCACCCCCTCGCCCGACACGTCGCGGGTGATCGAAGGGTTCTCGCCCTTGCGGGCGATCTTGTCGATCTCATCGATGTAGATGATGCCGCGCTGCGCCTTCTCCACGTCGTGGTTGGCGTTCTGCAGCAGCGCGACGACGAGGTTCTCCACGTCCTCGCCCACGTACCCCGCCTCGGTCAGCGTCGTGGCGTCGCCGATCGCGAACGGCACCTGCAGGAACCTGGCCAGCGTCTGCGCCAGCAGCGTCTTGCCGCAGCCGGTCGGGCCGAGCAGCAGGATGTTCGCCTTCTGGATCTCGAGCTCCTTGCCGCTCTTGCCCTGGTCGATGCGCTTGTAGTGGTTGTACACCGCGACGGACAGGACCTTCTTCGCCAGTTCCTGGCCGACGACGTACTGGTCGAGGAACGCCTTGATCTCCTGCGGCTTGGGGAGCGGCTTGCGCGCCGGCTGCGCCTCGGTCCCGCCGTCCTCGGCGATGATGTCGTTGCACAACGAGACGCACTCGTCGCAGATGTACGCCGTCGGGCCCGCGATCAGCTTTTTCACCTCGCGCTGCGTCTTGCCGCAGAACGAGCACTGCAGGATCTGCGTCGTCCCGTTGCCTCGTCGCCGCTCCGCCACCGGGTCGCTCCTTCCCCCGTTCCCCCCGTCGCCGCCGCGATTCTAACCCCGCCCTGGCCCCGCGGCAAGGAATGGCCGGAAATTCCAGCCGCGGCCGCCCCGCTCAGGACTTGCGGCTCTTCATCACCTCGTCGATGATCCCGTATTCCTTGGCCTCCGCGGCGCCCATGAAGAAGTCCCGCTCGGTGTCCTTCTGGATCCGCTCCGCCGGCTGCCCCGTGTGCCGCACCAGGATGTCGTTCAAGGTCTGCCGCAGGTGCAGGATCTCCCGCGCGTGGATCTCGATGTCCGAGGCCTGCCCCGAGACCCCGCCCAGCGGCTGGTGGATCAGCACCCGCGCGTTCGGCAGCGCGTAGCGCTTCCCCTTCGCCCCCGCCGACAACAGCACCGCCCCCATCGAGGCGGCGCGCCCCACGCAGATCGTCGCCACCGGCGCCCGGATGTACTGCATCGTGTCGTAGATCGCCAGCCCCGCCGTCACCGAGCCGCCGGGCGTGTTGATGTACAGGTTGATGTCCTTCTCCGGGTCCTCCGACTCGAGGAACAGGAACTGGGCGATGATGATGTTCGCCACGTCGTCATCGATTTCCGTCCCCAGGTAGACGATCCGGTCCTTGAGCAGCCGCGAGTAGATGTCCCACGAACGCTCGCCCCGGTGCGTCGTCTCCACCACCTGCGGGAACGGGATCCGCGCTGCCACCACCCGCGTCGAGTCCGCCATGCCGCCCTTCCTCCGGGACCCCTCGGGGATCCGCGCGCAGCATACCAGACGCGCGGACCGCCGCAAGAAACCCGCCGCCGAATTCGACCTCGCCCCGCCCGGCTCCTCGATTCTCGCGTTGACACCCGAATTCGGCCCAGGTATAGACCGCGACAGTCATGCCGGTCACGCTTCATCAGATCGATCCCAACACCGTGCGGCTGGAGATCGAGATTCCCGCCGCGGCGATCGAGGCGGCCGTCGAGCGGGAACTGCGACGGCAGCGCGCGCAGCTCCGGATCCGCGGCTTCCGGCCGGGCAAGGCGCCCCTCTCGCTGATCAAGAACTACGTCGGCGCCCAGGTGCTCGCCGAGGTCACCGGCGAGCTGATGCAGGAATCCCTGCTCCGCGCGGTGGAAGAGCACGACGTCCGCGCCCTCGGCGCCCCGAAGCTCGAACCCCAGGCCCACCAGCCCGGCGAACCCCTGCGCTTCTCCGCCACCTTCGAAGTCCACGAACGACCCCGGGAGATCGACCTCGCCGGACTGAAGACGGTGCGCCGCGTCCCGCGCATCGAGGACGCGGCGGTCGAGGAACAACTCGAACGACTGCGCGAACTCCACGCGCGCACCGAACCCATCGACCCGCCTCGCCCCGCCCGCCGCGGCGACCTGGTCCGGATCGATTACGAGCTGCGGTTCGACGACCGGCCCCAGGACGAGCCGCTCCGCCGCGAGGGCCTCGAACTCGAAGTCGGCGCCGGCTACGTCCTCGACGAGATCGGCGCCGCCCTCGACGGCATGACCGTCGGCGAACAGAAGACCGTCGCCGTCGCCTTCCCCGCCGACCACCGCGTCGCCACCCTCGCCGGACGCACCGGAAAGGCCCAGGTCAAGGTCGTCGACCTCGCCCTCCGCCGCCTGCCCGCCCTGGACGACGAGTTCGCCCGCGACGTGGGCGAAGCGGATCTCACCGCCCTGCGCGCCAAGGTCCGCGCCGAACTGGAAGCCGAAGCCCGGCGGCTCGCCGAGCGGGACATCGAGAACGACCTCCTCGACCAGGTCGTCGAACGGGCCAAGCCGTCCCTGCCGACCCGGTGGCTCGAAGAACGGTTCCAGGAACGACTCGCCGCCTTCCAACGCACCTTCGGCGGCGGCCGCGAACTCGAACCCGACGACCAGGCCACCCTCCGCCGGGAAGTCGAACGGCAGGTCCGACGCACCGTCGTCGTGAGCTGGCTCGCCCGCCAGAAAAACCTCCAGGCCACCCCCGAACAGGTCGAGCGACGGATGCAGCAGATCGCCGAGGCGGTCGGCAAGCCCCTCGCCGCCGTCAAGGCCGACTTCGCCAAGAAGGGCGGCGACCTGCTGGAACTGGAACTGACCGAGGAGAACGTCCTCGCCGCGCTCAAGGCCGAGGCGACCATCGAGGAACAGGTCGCCGAGACCCCGGCGAACGCGCCGAAACACAAGGGCGTCGAAGAGGCCGAGAAGACCGCGAAGGCCGAGAAGGCCGCGAAGGCCGAGAAACCGGCCCGGACCGAGAAGGCCGCGAAGGCCGAGCGGACCGAGCCGGCCGAGAAGACCGCGAAGGCCGAGAAGACCCCGAAGAAGTCGTAGGCGCGCGAGCCGCCGGGCGCCGCGGCACGGCCATGCACCACCCTCCGCGAACCGCGCCGGTCCCCCTCGCGCTCGCCGCCGTCGTTCCCGTCCTGGTCGCGGCGCCGGCCGGCGCCCAACCGCGCATCGGCCCCGGCCGCGAAGCGGAAGTGACGGCGCTGTTCGGCGCCGTCGGCGCCGGCGAGACGGCGGGGTGGACCGTCGGCGACATCGCGATCCGCCCCGACCGGATCGATGCCGACCTGCACCTGCCGGACGGTTCGAAGGCCCTCGCCGAGCTGCGACATCCGGCGGCGGCGCCGGCCGGCGCCGCCCGCACCCCCTCGTTCGCCGTCGTCATCCTCGCCGGCGATTCCGGCCTGGCCCCGCCGCTGGCCCGCGCCCTCGCCGCGCGCGACGACGGGGCGTTCTGGGAGCGCACCGCCGCCGCCGGCACCACCCACGCGCCCGGCGGCGGGATGCTCGGCCTGGCCTGGCCGGCCGGCCTCGCCGGGCTCGCCCTGCTGCTCGCCGTCGCGCTGCTCCGGCGCCGGCCGTGGCGCGACGGCGAGGCGTGGCGCGCGCTGCTCGAGATCGTCGCCCTTGCCGCCGCCGCCTTCCTGGTTCGCCGCGTGCTGTTCCCGGCCGGCCCCGGCAATCTGCGCTCGCACCTGCCCGACCCGTCCTCCGGCGCGGCCGAGCTGTTCCCCTTCGGACCCGGCTACGCCGGCTGGATCCGGCTGTGGTTCGCCGCGGCCGGAGCGGACGACGGCACGGCCTTCCTCGCCGGGGCGCTGGCCGGGGCGCTGACCGTCGCCCCGGTCTACGTTCTCGGCTGGTTCGGCACCGGCCGGCGGGGCGCCGGCGTCGCGGCGGCGATCGCGCTGGTCGTGCTCCCGATCCACGCGCGCCTGTCGCCGACCGACGACCCGTGCGCGCTGGTCGGACTGCTCGTCGCCGCGGCGCTGGCCTGCGTCGTCGCGGCCGAACGGCTCGCCTCCCGCGCCCTGCTCCTCGCCGGATGGCTCGCCGCCGGCCTCGCCGCCACCACCCGTCCCGAGGCGGCACTCGCGCTTCCGCCGCTGGCAGCCCTCGTGTGGCTCCAGCCCACGACGCGCCGCCTGCAACGACACCCGCTCGATCTGCTGCTCGCCGCCGTCGTGCTCACCCCGGCGATCTGGGCCGTCGCCGTCGTCGCCTCGCCGGCGGCGGCCACGTTGTCCGCCGGCGGCGGCTGGCCGGACGCGCGGGCGCTCCTGCGCCTGTTCGGCGCGCGCGGCGGCTCCGCGCTCGGCCCCCCCCACGCGCCGCTCGCCGTCGGCCTGCTCGCCGTGCTCGGCCTCGTCGTCACCGCCCGGCGGACGCGGGGTCGGGCCTTGCTGTGGGTCGCGGCCGGCCTGCTGCCCGCCGTTCCCACCGCGGAGCTGGCGGGCCCGCACCTGGTCACGGCCCGCTACCAGGCCGCGCTGCTCCCCGTCGCCGCCGCGCTGCTCGGCGCCGGCGCCGTGTGGCTCGGGGAGCGCCTGGTCGAACGGTGGCCGCGCGCGCGCGGCCTGCTCGTGCGCGGCGGCGGCGCCGCCGCCGTGGGCCTCCTGGCGCTCGCGGCGTTCGACCCCCCGCCGGAGCCGACCTTCCGGCTGGAGTACGCCTTCTTCCGCGAACACCTGGCGAAGATCCCCCGCGGCTGCCGGATCCTGCGCCTCCGCTGGGACGGCGACCTCGGCCTCGAACCGCCGGCGCACCTGTCGACCCTGCGGGGCCTCGGTCACCACTGGGCCGAGGTCGGCGACGCGCCGGACCCCGACGACGGATGCCTCGTCTGGTGGCGCCCGGCCGCCTGCTCGGCCCGGGCGCCGGAACGATCCGGCCCGGGAGCGATCTGCGCCGCAATCGAAATGCGCTACCGGCTCGAACCGCTGGCCGAGGCGTGGCTGCCGGCGAGAACGGGTTTCGTCGAGACCTACGCCGCGCGCCGGGTGCGAATCGGGTTCTACGTCCTGCGGCGCCGGAGCGCCGCCGCGAGCGCGGCGACGATCGGGAACAGGAGCCGGGCCGGGGCGCCGGGCGCGGCGCCGCCGGCGTTGCAGCCGCAGCCGCTCCCTCCGCCGCCGCCGTCGACCTCGCCCCCGTCCGCCGCCTCGCCGGCCTCCCCCGGAGCGTCGGGAGCGGCGTCGCCGTCGCCGCCGGCGTGGTCGAGGAATCCGTCCGGCGGCGCATCGGCCGGCGCGTCCTCGCCGCCCGCAGCGTCCGCCGCCGCGTCGGGCTCGACCGCCTCGCCGGTGTCCGCATCGTCCTCCGCGTCGGCGTCCGCATCGGCGTCCGTGTCGGGGGCGGGCGGCGGGAGCACCTCGACCGAGTCGAGGTCGTAGCCGGCGCCGGCGGCGCCGAAGCGCCCGCCGGACGTGTCGGCGATCCGCACGAACCGCACCTCCGGCGTCCCGCTCGCGCCGAGATCGATCTCCGTCGTGCCGAGGAGCGACCCGAGCGGCGTCCAGGGGCCGTCGATCGCGGCCGCCCCCTCGACATCCGCCGTGTCGGTCGGGCCCGCCGGTCCGGCGTGGACCCGCAGCTCCGCCCCGTCGTGGTCCGCCACCTCGACCCCGAGGTCGATCGCGATCTCGCCGCCGGGCTCGAGGTTGTAGGCGCGGCCGTCGGGCGGTCCGAGCGCGTCGGTGGGGACGGAGGTGTTGGCGTAGCGCTCGTCGCGGATCTCGCGGGGCAGCCGCACCGCGGTGACGGCGAAGCCGAAGTCGGCGCCGCCCGGCTCGAGCGCCACGTCGAGCCGTTCGCGGCCGACGGGGGGGACGACGACGCCGGACCGCGTGGCCGGCCGGTGGCCGGGCGCCCAGACGGAGACGGCGTAGGTGCCGGGCACGAGCACCGCGTGGAAGTCGCCCAGCTCGGGCTCGGTGTAGACCGGCGCCCGCCGCTCGGCGACCCACACGACGGCGCGCAGCGGCGCGCCGGTGACCGCGTCGGTCACGCGACCCTCCAGGCCGCGGCGGGCGGCGGCGAGCACGGCGATCGCGCGCGGCACGTGCAGCCCGAGCTGCGTCGTGCGGCCGTAGTCGCTCTGGATCTCGATGATCGTGTCGAGCGTTCCGCGGGTGCCGTAGTTGTGGTCGGTGTACTCGCCGTACACCGAGTACCAGTGCCAACCCAGCACCACCTCGTAGCGCGTCCCCGCCGCGTACGGCTCGAACAGCGCCCGGAGCTCCGGCTCGTGGCGCGGAGCGACCGGCGTGTAGTTCCAGACCAGGTTCACGTAGTTCGCGGCGGTGTGGTACGAGATCCCCGCGACGTAGGGGTGGCGCAGGCCGTCGTCGCGCAAGGCCCGTGTCTCGGGCTCCGACGCGGGCAGCCCGCTCGAAACCCCCTCGACCCACATGAAGGGGAAGTTGCGGTTGAGATCGACGTCGTGGGCGTTGCCGCGGGTCGAGGCGACGGAGCCGTCCGGGTTGGCCAGCGGAACGACCAGCGTCTCCAACTCGTCGACGACCGCGGTGGCCGTCGGATCCGTGCCGTAGTCCTCGATCAGCGTCCGCGCGATCCCCAGCGCCACCTCGTAGGCCATGCACTCGTTGCCGTGGATCGCGCCGATGATCCGCGCCTCGGGCTCGGCCTCGTTCGTGCCGGCGTGGTCGCTGATCCGCAGGCCGACGATCGCCCGGCCCTCGACGCTCGTCCCGAGCGTTTCGAGGCGGGCGAGGTCGGGGCGGCCGGCGGCGAGGGTCTCGAGGAGGGCGACGGCGTCGGGGTAGGAGGTGAAGCCGAGCGAGCAGTTGGCGGCCTTGGGGCGAGCGTCCTCGCCGGCGCGGGCGGGGGCGGGCCCGAGACAGGCCGCGGCCAGGATCAGCGCCGCGCCGCAGCTTCCCCGCCGACCGTGGCCGTTCGCGCTCGTCTGCCCCGCCTCCCGCTCAGCCGAACGGGATCTCGACCGCCGGCACGATGATCAGCACGACGCGCTCGTCGAGCCGCGTGACGTGGTCGCCCTGCACGACGATCGTGGCCCGGAAGATCCGCGCGTACTCGTCGCCGTCGAAGCAGCCGTCGTTCTGGAACTCGACGAGGAACTCGACGTTCGTCCCCGGCAGCACCTGGTAGAACGTCGATTCGTCCATCGCCGCCACCGCCTGCTCGTGCGTCATCCCCGGCGGCTCGAACCAGCGCTGCGGCATGATCCGGTGGATGAAGCAGCGGGTGTCGACCCCGAGCGGATAGGCCGGGTCGGCCTCCTTGACCGTGTCGACGTCGAAGGGCACGCGCGTGGCGAGCAGCTCGATCGCATCGACGACGCTCGTGGTCAGCCCGGTGCCGTCCTCGCCGATATCGTAGACCAGCGCCCGGCCGTCGAGATCGACGGAGCCGGTGGCCACCGCCGTCGCCTCCAGGTCGTGCCAGCCGTCGCTGCTCCAGGTGCCCTCGGAGGACATGCCGAGCACCTTGGCGTGCGCCCCGTTGAGCACCCGGATCGCGTCGCTCCAAGTGTGCGGCGCCGGCGTGATGCCGGTGTAAGGGTCGGCGACTGTGCCGGGCGGGCCGTTGTGGAACGGGGCGTCGGTGAACAGCAGGATGATCGGCAGCGCCCCCTCGCGGAAGCACGGCGCGCCCCGGCAGTCCGGGGCCCCGTACATCGGCACCCAGGAGCCCAGCCCCTCGCCCGTCATCGTCTGGTACAACGCCTCGACCTGGCTCTCCGGCCAGTCGTCGCCCGAGTTCTGCGGAATCCGGTCGACGGCGGCCTGCGCCACCGCCGCGTCCAGCGTCATCGTCTGCAACAGTTCGAAGGCGACGTCGCACGGCGAGCTGCCGGGAGACCAGCAGGAGCCGTACGGACTGACCGGGAAGTCGGCATGCTGGCCGACGCCGATGGCGGCGTCGGGGATGCGCCGCCGGATCTCCGGGATGATCACCGAGCTGAGGTTCCTCTTGATGTTCGCGATCTCGCCGCCCATGCTCCCCGTGGTGTCGACGAGGAAGAACACGTCCGCCACCTGGATGTTTGTCCCGAACAGCAAGGCCCGCTCCTCCACCGGCCCGTGCGGCGGCAGGATCAGGTAGTAGTCGTCCGGCGGGATGCCGCTGGACGAGTCGAGAGGGTCGGCGGTCGGATGCGCCCATTCCGCCAGGTCGTCCCAGCCGTCGTCGTCCGTGTCCGGATTGAGCGGGTTCGTCCCGGCGGCGAACTCCTGCGAGTCCGGCAGCCCGTCGTTGTCGCTGTCCGTGTCGTGGAAGTCCGCCGTCCCGTCCTCGTCGAAGTCCCGCGGCGGCGTCGTCAGGTCGTCGTCCCCCGCCTCGTCCGCGTCCGGATACCCGTCCCCGTCCGCATCCAGGTCGCGGAAGCTCGGCACCGTGTCCCCGTCGCGGTCCACCCCCGCCTCCTGGACGTCGAGGATCGTGTCGCCGTCCGAGTCCTGGTCGAGGTAGTCCGGAATGGCGTCGTCGTCGGTGTCCACCGGGTGCAGGGGGTCCTCGCCGATCTCGGTCACATCGAGGATCCGATCCCCGTCGTTGTCCGGGTCGCGGAAGTTGCCGTCGCCGTCCCCGTCGGAATCGACGTTCCCTTCCTCCTGGTCCCCGATGCCGTTGCCGTCGGCATCGAGGTCCTGGAAGTCGGGGGTGGTGTCGCCGTCCGAGTCGCGGGGCGCGGTGGCGCAGTCGAGGTCGCCCGCTTCGATCGCGTCCGCGATCGTGTCGCCGTCGCTGTCGTCGTCCCGCGAGTCCGGCGTGGTGTCGCCGTCGCTGTCCACCGCCCCGTCGCCCTCGTCGACGTTCAGGATGTAGTCGTGGTCGACGTCGTTGGCCAGCGTGCAGTTGGCCGGCCGCGGGACGTCGACCGGCACGTCGCCGTCCGTCCGCACGTCGACGAAGTCCGGGACGTCCTCGTCGTCCCCGCCGGGGTTCTGGCAGGCCGCCGCCCCGAGCGCCAACAGGGCCGGGATCAGGAGACGAAGCAGGTTGCGACGCATGAGACACCTCCTCGCAAGGACGCACTATAGCCCGAGTTCCGGCGATCGGCCACCGGAACCCGCAATCCCGCCGGACAACCGGAAACCCCGGGCGTCGACCCGCCGGGCCGGCTCAGGAGCCGGGAACGGCCGGGCTTCCGCTCCGGCCGAACGCCTCGAGGAACGCGTCGGGGTCGTGCGGCGGCGGCGCGCCGTGCGGCGGCGGGCCGTTCCAGTCGACCACCAGCCGGCCCTGCCCGTCGAACAGCAGCAGCCGCGGCAGCCCCCGCAGCGTGAACGACCGGCCCAGGATCCGGATCTCCCCCCCTTCCGCCCGGTCGGGGTCGCTCGACAGGTCGATCTTCGCCAGCACCGCCCCCGCCAGGGCCTTCCGAACCCGCGGGTCCCCGAACACGTCGCGCTCGATCTCCTTGCACACGCTGCACCAGCGGGCGGTCACGTCGAGCAGCAGCGGCCGCCGCTCCTCCGCCGCGCGCCGCTCGGCGGCCGGCAGGTCGGTGCCCCAGGCCAGCGGCTCGGCGTAGGTCAGCGACGAGAAGAGGCCGTAGAGGCCGACCGAGACGGCAACCACGCCGACGCTCTTGCGCAGCGCCGCGACCGCCCCCGCGCCGCGCAGCGACAGATGCAGGCCGCCGGCGGCGATGCCGCCCGCCACCAGGGCCGCCGCGATCGCCAGGTAGACCCACCCCGCGCGGAACACCTCGCCGATCGCCGGGAACGGCACCGCGAGCAGGTAGCCGGCGGTGGCGAGCAGGAGACAGCCGAGGAACGACCGCACGGCGCTCATCCAACGCCCGGCCTTCGGCAGCGAGACGGCGAACGTCCCGAGCACCAGGAACAGCACGCCGAGCCCCAGGGCGTAGACGAACAGGAAGGTGAAACCCAGGAACGGCGACCCCGTCGTCCCGATGTAGGTCAGGATGCCCAGCAGGAACGGCCCGGTGCAGGGCGCCGCGATCACCCCCGCCACGAGCCCCATCAGGAAGGCGCCGAGATGCCCGCCCCCCAGCCCCACGCCGGCAAGCCTCGTCTTCCACGACGCCGGCAGGTCCAGCTCGTACAGGTCGAACATCGCCAGCGCCATCGCCGCCAGCACCAGGACCAGCGTGACGATCACCGCGGGGTGCGACAGCAGGGAGCCGAAGAGCATCCCGCCGAGCCCGGCGACGAGGCCGAGGGTGGAGTACATCGCGGCGATGCCGAGCACGAACACCAGCGCGAGGAAGAAGCCGTCGCGCCGCCGCTTCACGCGCTTGGCGCCGAAGACCGAGACCGTGATCCCGATCGTCGGATAGACGCACGGCGTCAGGCTGGACAGGAAGCCGTAGCCGAACGCCAGCAGGTAGGCCCAGACCAGCCCCCCTTCCTCGATCGCGCGGGCGAAGGAATCGGCTTCCATGGCCGCCGGCTACTCCCCCGTCGCCGCCCGGATCCCCTCCTCCAGCCGTCGCTGCGCCTCGTCCACCGCCTGCTGCGCCCCTTCCCGGGCCCGTTCCACGGTCTGCCGCGCCTCGCCGAGCACCGTCCGGCCCGCCGCCGCCGCCTGCTCGCCCATCTGCTCCAGGCTCCCTCCGAGCTCCGCCAGCTTGCGCTCCACGATCTCCAGCCGCTCCTCGACCCGGTGCTCCGCCATGAACTCCCGCACCGTTCGCGCCGCCTCCTGGGCACAGCGGCGCACCCGCTCCGCATCGTCCCAGGCGGCCCGCATCTCCTCGAGCGTTCCGCGGTCCGAGACCTGCCGCGGGTCCTGCTCGAAGACGCGACACTCCGGGTCGGTCGCCGGCCGCTTCCCGCACCCGCCGAACGCACCGACCGCCGCCAACACCGCCGACACCACGATCGCTCGCTTCATGCGCGGCAGTCTATCAGGCGCACGAGTCCAGGCAAGTCCGCCGCCCGGCCCCGCGGTCCCCGCGGCGCATCGAACCCGCGGACGGGCCTCCCGCGGTCGGCGGGGTCGGGGCATGGCGCGCCGGAAGCCGGCTCAGCGGCGGCGGCGCAGGGCGAGGAGCAGGAGGCCGGACAGCGCGGCGGCGAGCAGGCCGAACATCCCGGCGTCGCCGGTCACCACGCAGCCGCAGCCGCTGCCGGTCGAGTCGTCCACCGGCGGATGGATCGGTTCGTCGGGCCCGGCGTCGCCCGCAGTGCAGACGCCCGAGAGACAGGCCTGGCCGGGCGGGCAGACGGCCCCGTCGTCGGCGACGCCGTTGCAGTCGTCGTCGCGGCCGTTGCAGACCTCGAGGTCGGGCCAGACGGCGCCGTTGCATTCGCTCCAGGTGCCGCCGGCGCAGGTCTGCGTCCCCGCCGTGCACTCGCCCGTGTCGGTGCCGCACGGTCGCGTCGCGCCTTCCGCGCAGGCGCAGCCTTCGTCGGCGATGCCGTCGCAGTCGTTGTCGAGGCCGTCGCAGAGTTCGGCCGAGGGGTCGGTGGACCCGACGCAGCCGCTCCAGGCGCCGCCGGCGCAGGTCTGGGTGCCGGCCGCGCAGACACCCTCGTCCAGGCCGCACGGCCGCGTGTCGCCCTCGGCGCACAGGCACCCCTCATCGATCGTGCCGTCGCAGTCGTTGTCCGTCCCGTCGCAGACCTCGGGCTGGGGTCCGGCGTACCCGGTGCATTCGCCCCACACCCCGGCCGTGCAGGTCTGCGTGCCGGACTGGCAGATGCCGGCGTCGACGCCGCAGGACCGGGTCTCGCCGGCCGCGCACTCGCACCCCTCGTCGGTGATCCCGTCGCAGTCCTCGTCGGTGATCCCGTCGCAGAACTCGGCCGCCGGCCGCGGGGCGGTGCAGCCGACCCACGAGCCGGCGGAACAGCTCTCGGTGCCGTCGCCGCAGATCGTCGAGCAGCCGCGCGTCAGACCCTCGTCGGTGAGCGTGTCGCAGTCGTTGTCGATGCCGTCGCAGAACTCCTCGGTGGCGTGGCGCGCGATGCCGTCGAGGATCGCCTCGAGCGAGCTGGTGTCCTCGGCGCGCTGGTAGCAGGGGTTCGGGGTGGTCGGCGTGTCGCCGGCCGGGTTGCAGCCCGGGATGTAGGTCCCGCTCTGGTAGGCGATCCGGTTCAGCGTCAGGGCATCGACGCCGTCGCCGAAACCGACGACGTACAGCGTCGTGCCGGTGGCGCGCAGCGCCGCCGCGTGCTCGACCGGCAGGAACCGCGTCGCCGCGTCGTACGGATCGCACCACTGCCAGCCGTCGGTGATCAGCACCGCCACCCGCCGGGTGGAGGCGTCGCGCATCGGCGGGTAGGCGGCGGCCACGTCGATCGCCTGGTACATCGGGGTCCAGTTGCCGCCGGACGGGGGCGGCGTGGCGAGGTAGGTCGACACCGCCGACGCCGTCCGCTCGCCGACCGGCACCGCGACCGAACTGACGTCGCAGCGGTTCGGGTTGGGGAACACCAGCAGGCCGAAGTTGATCGACTCGTCAAAGCGCGAGGTGATCGTGCTCACCGCGCGCCGCGCCGCCTCCCACTTGGTGATCCCCGACGGCACGCTGCCGGTGACCATCGAGCTGGACTTGTCGAGGATCAACAGCAGGCTCGGCCTGTCGCACTGGGCCCGCGCCGTCCGGGGGGCCGCCGCCAGCAGCAGCCCCGCCACCGCCGTTCCGAACAGGATTCCGCGCATCGTGCTCTCCTCGTCCTCTTCCCCGCCGGGCGGCGCACCGCCCGGCCTCCCCCGAACCGCGACGCCGGCGCCCCGTCAGGGCGCCGTGATGTTGATCCGGTAGCCGCCGCAGGCGCTCTCCGAATAGCCATCGATCCAGAGGTAGTAGACGCCCGGGTCGAGCGTGGCGGTCACGCTGCTCTGGAGACTGCACGAGTCGTCGTTGCAGGCCACGCTCGCCGAGGAAGCCGGGTCGCTGCAGACCCGGCGCAGGTCGAGGATCGAATCCCAGCTCGTGCCGCCGCCGCAGGTGTCGAAGGTGTACGACCCGCGCGTGGTGACGACGAAGTAGTAGACGAAGTCCCGGCCGCCCGTACCCCGGCGGCAGGAAACCGTGTCGTCCCGCGCGTTGATCCAGTACCACGGGCAGGTGTTGCCCGAGACGCTCGTCGCCGTGCCGACATCGACCCACGTCGGCTCGCCGCAGGCGTCGCCGCCCAGGCTCGAGGGAGCCGAGAAGTAGACGTGCAGCACGTAGTCGCTGCCCGAGACGTAGGAGGAGAAGGTGTCGAGGATGATGTAGTAGGTGCCGGGCGGCTGGTCGAGCAGCACCAGCTCGCTGCGCAGCGTGGAACGCGCGTCGTCGTTGCAGCCGATGTCGGTCCCGCCGCCGCAGGCGCTGCGGACATAGATCAAGGTGTCGAACCCCGATCCGAAGGTGTTGATCGAAACGTCCATCGTGGACGACAGCGTGTAGCGGAACACCACGTCGCGCCCGCTCGTGCCGCCACAGCTGCCCGAGTAGTCCGCGCTGGCGCCGGCGATCGAGCCGGTGAACCGGCCGCCGCCGCTGACGTCGATCGGCGCCGAGCAGCTGTCGCCGGCCACCGTGCCGCCGCTGGTGCACGTCCCGCCGACGCAGGACTGCGTCGCGCTGCACGCCGTGGTGCACGAGCCGCAGTGGTTGCGGTCCGAGTTGAGATCAACGCAATAGCCGCTGCACGCCGTCGTCCCCGACGGGCAGCTCACCGTGCACGCACCCTCGACGCAGGCCTCGGAACCCGTGCAGCGGTGCCCGCAGCTTCCGCAGTTGTTCGGGTCGATGTCGGTGCTGACGCAGACGCCCGAGCAGTCGGTCTGCCGGCCCGTGCAGTCGCAGGTGCCGCTGGCGCAGACCTGATCGCTCCGGCAGGCCCGGCCGCACGACCCGCAGTTCGCCGGGTCGGTGGCCAGCGTCACGCAGACGCCGCCGCAGTTGACCTGCCCGGTCGGGCAGACGACGCCGCAGGTCCCGTCGACGCAGGCCTGGCCCGCGGGGCAGGCGCGCCCGCACGAGCCGCAGTTGCGCGGGTCGTTGTCGGTGTCGACGCACGACCCGGAGCACTCCGTCAGGCCGGAAGGACACCCGCCCCCGCTGCAGGTCCCGCCGGCGCAGACCTGCCCGGGTTCGCAGGCGCGGCCGCACGAGCCGCAGTTGTCGAAGTCCGAGGCCAGCGAGACGCAGACCCCGCCGCACCCCGTGTAGCCCTCGGGACAGCGGATCCCGCACGTCCCACCCTCGCACGACTCGCCCGCCGCGCAGGCGCGGCCGCACGAGCCGCAGTTCTCCTCGTCCTTCTGCAGATCGACGCAGCGCCCGGAACACTCGGTGAAGCCCACCGGGCAGCCCGACTGGCACGCCCCCTCGAAGCACGGCTCGCCCGCCCCGCAGGCGTGCCCGCACGACCCGCAGTTCGCCGGATCGTTGCGCAGGTCCGTGCACCGGCCCGAACAACTGGTCTGCCCCGTCGGGCAGCTCCCCGAGCAGACCCCGGCGTTGCAGGTCTGGCCCGCCGGGCAGGCGTTGTTGCAGGTCCCGCAGTGCAACGGGTTGTACTGCGTGTCGACGCACGTCGTGCCGCACATCTGCAGCCCCGGTCCGCAGGCGCTGCCGCAGACGCCGGCCTGGCACGAGGTGCCGGCCGGGCAGATGTTGCCGCACCCGCCGCAGTTGCGGCTGTCGGTCTGCGTGTTGGTGCAGCCGCTCGGACACCAACGCTCCCCCGTCCCGCAGTCGTCCCCCTCCTGCGTCGAGCAGCCGAGCCCCGCGAGCAGAACGATCAGCCCGAATCCAGACATCCACCGCATCCTGCTACCTCCATCCGGCCGGCCGGGCGCCGGCGATCCTCCTCCCGGAAGCGACCGTATCCTAGTCCAGTCGCCTTCGCCCGGCAAGGCACCCGCCCGCCGACCGGCCGACGCGCAACAATCGACTGTTGCTCGCCGGCCGGGCAGGCTAGACTACCGCCCGAGTCGCAGACCGCCTCGGGCGGGCGGAGGTGCCGATGCGCGGGTCCGCCGGTTTCCCCTGGGTCGTTGTCCTGACGCTGTCGTTTGCCGCCGGCTGCGGCCGCACCGAGCTCGACGCCCGGCCGTGGCACGACTACGACGCCGGTCGCCCGATCCTCCCGCCGCCCGACGCCGGTCCCGATCGCGCGCCGGACGCGGAACCGGACGTGGAGCCCGACGCGGAACCCGACGCGGAACCGGACGCGCCGCCCGACATCCGTCCCGACGACGCCGACACCTACGAGTTCCACGGCCTGTCGTGCATGTCGGCCGCGCTGTGCGCGTTCTGCTGCTCCCCGGGCGACTACGGCTGCATGATGGGCTGCGTCGGCGCGGCCGATCCCTCCGAGAGCGCCACGCTGATGGACATCGTCTCCTGCGCGATGGGCTCCGGCTGCGGCGCCGACATGGGCTGTCTGATGGAGGAATGCCAGGACGAACTGTCCGCCTGCGGCGGCGGACCCGGCGGCACCGGCGGATGCCTCAGCCTCGCCTGGTGCCTCGTCTCGTCCGGCTGCGCCTCCGTCGCCGAATGCGAGGAGCAGGGACTGTGCTACCAGACCTGCTTCGGCGCCGCGCGCCCCGAGGCCGTCGGCGCCGCCCGGGAACTGGTGGTCTGCATCGCCGGAGACTGCCTCGCCGCCTGCGCCGGCGGCCTCACCACGATCGATTGCCTCGGTTGCCTGGCCACGAACTGCCTCTTCGCCCTCCGCGGCTGCATCGGGTTCTGAGCCCACGGCCAGCGATGCGTCTCCCGGCGGCCGCGTTCCTGCTCCTCGCGACGTCTTCCTCGGTCCTCGCCTGCAGCCGCGACCCGTGCGCCGCCTACGCCCGGAAACTCTGTGACGACCTCGGAGCCGGCCACGAGGAATGCCGGAACGCCCGGCGGGCCGCCGAAGATCCGACCGCCGAGATGCGGGAGGTGTGCCGGGAGGCGCTCCGCTCGTACGAAGACCTGCTGCGCGTGTTCCGCGGGCCGCCGCGGGCGGCCACCCCTCCTCCCGCCGCGCCCGCGCCGGGGCCAGCGGCCCCCGCCGAACCCCCGCCGGAACCGCCCGAACCGTAGCCCCGGCCGGGTCCCTCCTTCCGTCCCGTCGTCCCGGGAGGCCCTCCGCCCGCGCCCGATCCCGTTCCGCTCGCCCGCTTCGCTCGCCGTCGGCTTGACGACCCGCGCGACACCTGCGTATGCTCCTTCCGGCCGCGGGGGGGCAGAGCGTCGCGACGACGACCGAGCCCCGCCGCTGGTCGGGAGGTGCAGGTCATGGTGCGCATTCCGGCGACCCTCGCAATTCTCGCACTGGCGGCCGCGCTCGGCTGCCCCGGCAACGGGCCGGGACCGGTGGAGCCGAACGGCGACGACGAACCGCCGGCGGCCGACGCCGCCACGCAACCGGCCGATGTCCCCGAGCCGCCTCCGCCGCCGCCTCCGCCGACCGAATACGCCGGCGACCCCGGGACGCTGAAGGTCACCGCCACCTTCAACGGCGCCCCGGTCGGCGCGACGATCGAAGTCCGGCGGACCGGCCAGTCCGAGGTCGTCGAATCGGCCACGCTCGGCGGCGGCCGGACCGATGCGCAATTCCGCCTGCCCCCCGGCCGCTACGACATCCGCGCCGCCTTCCCCGGCGCCGTCGACGGCGCCGCCGACGTGCGCGAGGGACTGCGGATCCGCTCGGGCGAAACCGCGACCCACGAGTTCACCTTCGATTCCATCTCGCAGGTCACGCTCGAGTGCAAGCGCGGCGGCCGCAACGTCAGCGGGAAGATCAAGCTGCGCCGTCCGGGCGGCACCGATTACCCGTTTGAAGTCCAGTGCGGGAACGAGTTCTTCATCAGCGGCGGCGCCTGGGAGGCCGAGGTCACCATCGGCGGCGGCCGCACTCCCCTGATCCTCCAGACCAACGTCCAGATCGTCGGCGGCGGCGTCGTCCGGACGCCGATCCTGATCGAAGGCGGTCGGTAGCCTCGACCGCGCACGCCGCGACACGCATCGGACCGCCCGGGATTCCCGGCGTGCGGCGGTCGTCGGCCGCGAAGACGGACCCGCACAACGAAACGGCCGCCGCGGATCGCTCCGCGGCGGCCGTTTCGGCGATCGCGTCTTCGACCCGGTGCTACAGGACGCCCTTGAGCCCCTTGAGGGCCGTCAGGCGGACGGTCCGGCGCGCCGGCTTCGCCTTGCGCACCTCTTCCCGCTTGGTGAACGGGTTGAACCACTTGCCCGCCTTCACCGCCGGCTTGACCTTCACGCGGGCCTTGATCATGCCCGGAAGGATCGTGAACTCGCCGGGGCCCTTCTTGCCGAGCTGCGACTTCGCCAGCCCCTGGAGGGCGTCGAACACCGCATTCACGTTCTTGCGGGTCAGGCCCGTGTCCTTCGCAATCAGGGTCACGATCTGGGACTTCGTCATCTTCGCCATCTCTCCAACCTCCCTTGGTGCCTCCCCCGCCGGCACCCTGCCGCGGGGCCCAAACACGAAGCCGTATCTATGTCACTGCGGGAAGGTCGTCAACAAAAAAGTGCATACGTCAGGCAAAAAAAACGGTGGCCGTCGCGAAATCGGCTCCGAACGGCCTAATTCCGAGCGATCCGACGACCTCGATCCCTCTCCCCGCGCGCCTCGACCACGGCAAAAAAGGCTCTACGTCGGGCCAGACTCGCGTCGAGCACCCGGACACGAAGCGGATCTCCGAGGCGGAACGAACGGCCGGTGTTCGTTCCCGCGAGCCGCAGTTCGTCGGCGTGCAGCCGCCACTCGTCCGCCGGCAGGTCCTCCAGCGCGACCAGCCCCTCGACGAACGGCTCCTCCAGCCGCACGAACAGCCCCGCCGCGCCCATCCCCGACACCCGGCCCTCGAACTCCTCGCCGATCCGCCCGCGCAGGAGCCACGCGCCGCAGAGGTCGACCACCTCGCGCTCCACCAGCATCGCCCGCCGCTCGTGCGCCGAGGCGACGGCGGCGGCGCCGGCCACGTCCTCGCGTTCGCCCAGCGCCGCCAGCTCGCCCGGCGTCGCGCCGTCCAGCGCCGCCCCGACGATCCGATGCACGACCAGGTCCGGGTAGCGGCGGATCGGCGAGGTGAAGTGCAGGTACTCGCGGAACGCCAGCCCGAAGTGCCCGAGGTTGTCCGGCGCGTAGCGCGCCTGCCGGAGCGCCCGCAGCAGCAGGGCGGCCAGCGCCTCGGCGAACGGCCGTCCGCGCATCGCGCGCAGCGCGTCGGCCAGCGCCCCCGGCCGCACCCCGCGCTCGACCCGCACCGGGATGCCGTAGTGCCGCGCCACGACCGCGAACCGCCGCACCTCCGCCTCCTCCGGCGGCTCGTGGACCCGGAACACCGCCGGCGCCCCGCGCCCGAGCAGCCAGCGCGCCGCCGCCCGGTTCGCCAGCAGCATCAGCTCCTCGATCAGCCGGTACGCCTCGCGCTCCCCCGCGGAGCGGGCCCGCGCCCGGATCGAGGCGACACCGCCGGCCCCGTCGGACAGGATCAACGCCTCGGGCTGCTCGAGGTCCAGCGCGCCGCCGGCCAGCCGCCGCGCCCGCAGCCGCTGCGCCGTGCGATGCGCCCGTTCCAGCGCGGCCCGCGTTTCCGCGTCGAGCCCCGCTCCGGAGCGCTCGGCCGCCGCCTCGTCGCCCTCGAGCAGCGCGCCGACCTGCCCGTACGTCCGGTAGGCGCGCGCACGGACGACGGCGCGCACGATCTCCGCCGGGCCGACCGGCCGCCCGTCGGCATCGAGTCGCACGCGGACCGCCAGCGCGGCCCGCTCGCGCGCCTCGCGCAACGAACACGCCTCCGCGCTCGGCCCCTCCGGCAGCATCCGCAGCACCCGGTCGGGCAGGTACACCGACACCCCCCGCGCCCGCGCCTCGCGGTCCAGCGGCGTGCCGGCCGGCACCGCCGCCCCGACGTCGGCGATCGCCACCCAGACGTCGACCGCGCCGGCCTCCACCCCCCGCCCGGACGCCGGCACCACCGCCACCGCGTCGTCGTGGTCGCGCGCGTCCTCGGGGTCGATCGTCACGAACGGCAGGTGACGAAGGTCGCGGCGGACCCCTCCGAGCAGCGACTCGGGCGTGACGGCCGCCGCCTGCGCCTCGGCGTCCGCGGGAAACTCCGCGCCGAGCCCCTCGCGCGCGAGGATGCGGTCGATTTCCATGGCGAGGCCGCCGTCGGCGGGGAACGAGGCCAGGACCTCGACGGCCGCGCGGCCGGCGGCGGCGGCATCGAACGGTCGGAGCGCCGCCACCACGGGAGTTCCGTCCGGCCAGTCGTCCGGCCCGTCGATCGCCAGCCGCGGGGGGAACTTCGCGTCGTCCGGCTCGAACACCGCCCCGGCCGGCGTCCGGCGCACCCGCCCGGTCAGACGCCGCGGCGGTCGCTCCAGCACCGCGCGCACCTCCCCGAGCGGCCGGCCGGCGCGACCGCGCGCGAACCGCATCCACACCGGAGCCTCGCGCACGATCTCGACCCGCACCCGGTCGCCGTGGACGGCGCCGCCGAGCGCCCCGCCGGGCACCCGGGCCGCCGCCTCGCCGTCCTCGCGCAGCACCAGACCGTCGCCGGCCGCCGTCACGAACAGCTCGCCCCGGACGCCGCGCTCCCCCGGCGGCGCCGCCCGCTCCGCGCGCCGCCGGTCGTCGCGCCCGCTCCGCGCGCCGGACCTCTCCCGCCGCCCGCGCGGCCGGCCCGGGCCGCCGGCCCCTCCCCGCCTCACGGCGCGTCCCCCGCCGCCGCGCAGTCCGGCGTTCCCGGGGCGACGCGCACCACCCGTCCGTCCTCCAGCCCGACGAACAGCGTGGCGCCGGCCAGCGCCGGGCGGCTCTCGACCGGCAGCCCCACGTTGTACCGCCACAGCTCGCGCGCCGCGGTCGCCGGCTCGTCCACCGGCGGCCCGACCCGCTCGGGATACGCCAGCTCGTAGAGGAAGCCGTCGCGGTCGGCGAGGACGACATGCGCCGCACCGGCGTCCGGCTCCGCCGGGCGCACCGGCAGCGGCTCCGCCAGCACCGCGGCCGGGACCGCGTGCCGGAAGCGCAGCACGCCGGTCTCCGGCCCCAGCCCGGCCAGCGCTCCGTCGGCGACCGGCACGAGCACCGTGCCGTCCGTTCCCTCCGCCGGGCGGCCGCGCACCAGCTCGCCCACGCTCGCCTCCCAGCGCAAGACGCCGTCCGGCAGGCCGAAACCGTAGACGCGGCCGTAGAGGGTGGCGACCACCACCGCCCCGGAACGCAGCTCCAGCACGCCGCCCTCGACGCCGCCCACCACCCAGCGCCGCCAGCGCTCCTCGCCCGTCTCGGCGTCGAAGCCGCGCACCTGGCGGTCCAGCCCGGCGGCGACGAGGATCGCGCCGGAGAGCGCGAGCCGCCCCGGGAACGGGCCGGGCGCCGGGTGCGTCCAGGCCACGGCGCCGCTCCCCGCGACCGCCGACACGCCCCGCCCGGCGACGAACGCCGTTCCGGCCCACGGGCTCCATTCGACGGGACCGCACATCCCCGCCTCGCACGGCCGCGCGACCCGCCACCGCTCGCGGCCGTCGGCGGGGTCGAGCGCGGCGAGGGTGCCGTCGTCGCAGCGGACGAACACCGCCGCGCCGGGCGCCGGCAGCGGCGGGTTGGACAGCGCGGCGCCGCACGACCAGCGCCAGCCGAGCGTTCCGTCGGGAGCGAACGCGGAGAGCGTGCCGTCCAGCGCCGCGACGAGGATCCGGTCGCCGGCGCATTCGCAGTCGTCGGGCCGCCGCTCGGCGCACGAACCCGCCAGCACCACCACCGGGGCGCGGACCGCGCCGTCCACCCGGAATTCGGCGATCGGCCGCGGCGCCCACGGCGCGCGCCACGCCGCGCGCTCCGGGGGCCGCTCCGGGACGACGTCCGGCGGTTCGGCGGGCGGCTCGCCGGCGACGGGCGGCGGATCGAAGGGGAGCCGGCGGTGCGCCGGGCGCGCGGAGACGCACCCCGCGACGGCGAGGACGAGCAGCAGCGTCGCGCGCGGGCGCCGCGTCACCAGCAGTCCGTCACCTTGGCGTTGCCGCCCGGCGTGATCGTGACCGTCCGGGAGCTGTGGAGGCCCTGGTCCGGGTTGGCAAAGACCAGGCGGTAGGTGCCGGCCGGCAGTTCGATCGAGAACGGCGTCCCGCGCGTCCCGAACCCCGGAATCGTGACCGCGGCGTACGGGTCGCAGCGCACGGCCAGCCGCCCCGGGCCGCCCGGCGGCGGGGGCGGCGGCTCGACGCCGCCCCCGTCGCGCTCGCGCGGTCCGGGACCGCCGGCCCGCGCGAGCGCGATCGGCGTCTCGACGACGATGCGGTCCGGTTGCCCCGCCAGCGGCCGGAACACGCGCCGGAACGTCTCGTAGGACCGCTTGGAGACCTCGACCCGTACCTCGCCGTCCACCAGCTTGGCGCGGCGCCGCAACTCGACCTCCGGCTGGTAGGCGATCGGCCCCTCGTTGTTGATCTTCAACTCCGCGCCGGACTCCATCACCGTCAGCGTCACCCAGACCTCGCCCTCGGCCAGCGGCCGGACGTAGTTGTTCGCGAGGTCGATCGTCCAGCCCTCGCCGTAACTGCCGACCGGGGCGAGGCGCTCCTCGGGCAGGCCGATCGAGAACTCGTCGGCGACGTACTCCGGATGCTCCAGCCGCAGGACGTGGTCGCCGGCGGCGACGCGCGAGACGGGGAAGTCGCCGGGGTTGGGGTTGCGGTTCTCCAGCGCGAACTGGTCGTCGAGGAACACCTTCATTCCGGGCGGGACGGCGCTGAACAGCAGCGTGCCGCGCCGGACCTCGGGCGGCGGCGCGACGTCGGCGACCGCGGCGACGACGTCGGGCTCCGGGGCGATCTCCGGTGCGGCGGCGACGACATCGCGATCGGGCGGCGGAGCGGCGTCCGCCGCCGCCGCCCGATCGCCGCCCCGGCCGAAGGCGAACCACAACCCCCCGGCGGCCAGCGCGGCGCAGAGCACCGACAGGCCGACCCACAGCCCGGCGCGGGAGCGCTTGGGCTGGACCACGACCATCGAGCGGGTGGTGGAGCGCGGGCCGGCGGTGCGGCCCGTCACCGCCGTGTCCGCGGCGTCGTCGAAGCGGATCTCCTCCCCGTCGGGCTCGCTGGCGATGACGTCGGCGAGCTGCTTGCCTTCGGCCATCGCCTGGCGCTGCGCCGCCAGCTTGTCCGCGAACAGATCGTGCATGAAGTTGGACAGCGCGATCGAACTGACCGGAACGCGCTCGTCCCGCACGAACCGCTCGAGGTCCGCCTGGAGTTCGCGGGCCGAGCCGTACCGCGCGTCGCGCTCGCGGGCCAGGGCCCGCATCACGATCGGCTCGAGCGCCGGGGGATAGCCGGGGCGGACCTTCGTCGGCAGCGGGTAGGGGTCCTCGACGATGCGGCGGATCGTGTCGACCTCGCTCTTGCCCCGGAACAGCCGCCGTCCGGTCGTCAGTTCGAAGAGGATGATGCCGAGGGAGAAGATGTCGGAGCGGTGGTCGAGCGCCAGGCCGCGGCACTGCTCGGGCGACATGTACGGGAACTTGCCCCGCAACTGCCCCTCGTCCGACTTGCCCGAGCCGCCCTCGCCGCGGTTCTTGAGCGCCGCCTTGGCGATGCCGAAATCGACCAGCTTCACGTCGCCGGTGAAGGTGACGAGGATGTTCTGGGGGGAGACGTCGCGGTGGACGATGTGGAGGTCCTCGCCGGCGAAGCCCTTGCGGGTGTGGGCGTAGTCGAGCCCCGCGCAGACGCCGATCGCGATCGCCAGCGCGTGCTCCAGCGGGAACTCGCGCATCTGCTTGGCGACCATCGCCCGGACGATCGAGCGCACGTCCTCCCCGTGGATGAACTCCATCGCGATGAAGTAGCGGTCGCCCACCGCGCCGACGTCGAAGATCTGGATGATGTTCGGGTGGGAAAGCGTCGCCGCGATCCGCGCCTCGTCCATGAACATCTGCACGAAGTCGGCGTCGGCGGTGAACCGCGGCAGGATCTGCTTGATCACGACCAGCTTCTCGAAGCCGGAGATCGAGCGGTGGATCGCCAGGTACAACTCGGCCATCCCGCCCGTCGCCAGCTTGCGCATCAGCGTGTACTTGCCGAACTTCCGCGGCAGCAGTTCTTCCGGCGCGGTGTCCGGCGCGTTCGGTGATGGCTGGCCCACGCTGGTCATCCCGCGACTCGAAGTATACCGGTCCTTGCGGGACCGGGCAAAAGCGCCGCCGGGCCGCCCCCGGAAGCCCCGACCAGACCCGGAGGATAGGCCCAGCTTCCCCTGGACCGCAAGCGCGAGCTTGTCTATCCTCCGGCCGCCCGACGCGAGGGTCCCGGCCCCGCGGCCCGGACCCGGAGGTGTCGCCCGGATGAGATGGTTGCGCCACTGGCCGCTCGCCCTCGGCGCGCTCCTGCCTGCGCTCGCCGTCGTCGAACTCGTCGGCAACGCCTGGACCGCCGGCCTCGTCCCCGACCGCCCCGCCTTCGCCGCGGCCGCGGGCGTCGTCGCCGCCGAGCACCGGGCCGGCGACCTGGTGATCGTCCACCCGGAGTGGCTCGGCGAAGGCCGCGTCGCGCTGGGACCCTGGATCCCGCTCGAGGACGAGGCCCGCGCCGACGTCCTCGACTACCCCCGGATCTGGGTCCTGACCCTCGCCGGCCGCCGCCACCCCGACACGGCGGGCCTGCCCGTGGAAGGCGAGTGGGACTTCGAGGGGCTCCGGCTGACCCGCTTCCGCAACACGCGCTACGCCCCGGCGCTCTGGCGCGCCTACGAACACGTGGCGGAGGCCCGGGTGGCCGTCCGCACGCCCGAGGGCGAGAAGCCGTGCCGGTGGAACGAGCACGAGGGGAAGCACGACTGCGGCCCGCCCGTCGCGGAACCCTGGGTCTGGGTCGGTCCGTTCGTGACGACCGACATGGCCCAACAGGCCCACTTCTGCCTCTGGTCGCACCCCACGCAGCGCGGCCCGGTCGTGACCACCTTCGCGGGAGTGCCCGCGGGCCGCACGCTGTCGCTCTACACCGCCATGACCTACGTCGCCGCGCGCGACATGGACAAGCCGCCCGTCCACATCGATGTCGAGATCGATGGACGACGGGTCGGCGGCGCGGACCAGCCCGACGGGGCGCCCTGGCAGCGCTGGAGCTTCCCCGTGCCGGAGGGCCCGCCGGTCCGCACCGTGCGCTTCCTCGTCTCGGCCGGTTTCCAGGGGATGCGGCACTTCTGCTTCGACGCCGCGATGCGAGGTGCGCCGTGAGCGACGCTCCGATCCGCGACGACCGGCCGGGAACGACCGGCGAGGCGGCGGAAGGGACGCCCGCGCCGCCGCCGGCACCCGCGCCGGACGCCGGGGGGGACGACGCGGCCGAACGCAGCGCGACCGCCTCCGTCCGCGCCCCGTCCGCTTCCATCCCGCCGCCCCCGCGCTGCCTCGCGCCCGCCGCGCCGCCCCCGGCGGCGGACGCAGGTCCGGCGGCGCCCCTGCGCCGGCCGGCCCGCTGGCCGCGGCACGCCATCGGCGGCCTGCTCGCCGTGTCGTACCTCGCCGTGCTGCTCGGCACGGCGCAGGACATCGGCTTCGCGCGCGACGAAGGGTTCTACTTCACGGCCGCGGACCGCTACCAGCAGTGGTTCGACATCCTGTTCCAGGACCGCAAGGAGGCGATGCGCAAGGAGGTGGTCCAGCGCTACTGGGACATGAACTCGGAACACCCGCCGCTGATGAAGGTGCTGTTCGGGTTCTCCCACCGGCTGTTCCACGACAAGCTCGGCTGGCTGGCGCCGTCGACGTCGTACCGCCTGCCCGGGATGCTCTGCGCCGCGCTGCTCGTCTACCTGGTGTTCCTGTTCGCCTGGAAACGCTTCGGGGAGCTGGAAGCGTTCCTGTCGGCGGTGTTCCTGGCGCTGATGCCGGTGTTCTTCTACCACGCGCACCTCGACGCGTTCGACGTGCCGATCACGCTGATGATCTTCCTCACCCTGTACGCGTTCGAGAAGTCGCGGGCGTCGAACGGCTGGGCGCTGCTCGCCGGCGTGTTCTTCGGGCTGGCGCTGCTGACCAAGCTGAACGCGTTCTTCGTGCCGCCGACGCTGCTGATCGTCTGGGTGTTGCGCGACGTGATGCGGCCGACCGCCGCCGCGATCTTCGGCGCCTCGTTCCTGCTGCTCGGCCTCGTCTTCCGGCTCGACATGATCCTGGTCGGGCTGTTCTTCGTCCTGCTGCTGGCGGCCGTGGTGCTGGCCAGCGACCGGCGGAACGGACGGCTCGGCCTGCCCCCCATCCCCACCGCCTTCTTCTGGATGCTGCTGCTCGGGCCGCTGCTGCTGTGGGCCGGATGGCCCTGGCTCTGGTACGACACGCTGGAGCACTTCCGCGGGTACTTCAACTTCCACGCGAAGCACGACTACTACAACATCGCCTACTTCGGCGTGAACTACTTCAAGCCGCCGTTCCCGGTCAGTTATCCGTTCGGCACGACCCTGCTCTCGACGCCCGTGGTCACCGTCGCCGCCGCCCTGCTCGGCATGGCGCTGTTCCTGCGCTGGCGCGCCCGCGCGATGCACCTCGACCTGTCGCGCCGCGCCGCGGCGCTCGCCGGCGCCCCTCCCGGATGGCGGACCGCGGCGCGCCGCGCCCTGCTCCGCCCCTGGCGGGAAGCCCGGCCGGCCGGACCCCCGGACGACGAGATCGGGCGCGCCCAGGAACGCTCGCCCGGGATCGGCATCTTCCTCGCCGTCAACCTGCTGGTGCCGATGCTGATCATCGCCCATCCCAAGGTGTTCATCTTCGGCGGCACGAAGCACTGGATGCCGGCCTGGCCGTTCCTCGCGCTGTTCGCGGGCCTCGGCGCCGCCTGGGCCCTGCGACGCGTCGCGGCGGCGATTCCCGAACGGTGGGCGGCGGTCCGCGTCGGGACGCGACGCTGGTCGCTGCGCGCGGCGGCGGCCGGCGGGCTGGCGCTGCTGGTGCTCGCCCCGGCGGCCCAGGGCACCGTCCAGTCCCACCCCTTCGGCCTGTCGCACTACAACCTGCTGGCCGGCGGCGTCCCCGGCGCCGCCGATCTCGGCATGTGCCGCCAGTTCTGGGGCTTCACCACCGGCTCGCTCCTGCCGTGGCTCAACGCCAACGTGCCGCGCAACGGCACCGTCTACTTCCACGACACCGCCTGGGACTCGTTCCGGATGTTCCAGACCGACGGCACCCTGCGCCGGGACATCCGCTGGGCCAACTCCGCCGAGCAGGCCATGGTCGCGCTGGTCCACCACGAGCTGCACATGGCGGAGACGGAGCACAACATCTGGATGGCCTACGGGATCTCCGCCCCCACCGCGGTGCTGACGCATCACGGCGTGTCGATCATCTCGGTCTACGTCCGGCCCGGAACCCGGTTGGGGTACGAGCCGCGTTGACACCCCGGGTCGCGCACGCTAGAGGTGAAAGCGGGAGGCGACGGCGCCGGCCGCCGCCCGGGGCGGGACGCAAGGAGCGATGCGGTGGGCGAGGAAAAGCGCGTTCACGACCGGAAGGACATCGTCCTGCCGCTCCTGGTCGAAGCCGGCGACCGGCAGTTCACGGGCGAATCGGTGAACCTGTCCGCGGGCGGCGTCCGCGCGTGGCTCGACGGGGACCTCCCGTTCGGCACGAAGGTCAAGGTGCACCTGGTCCTGCCGACCCTCGGCGAAGAGTGCGTGGTGGACGGCGAAGTGCGCTGGACCCAGAAACATCCGCAGGGCGGGTTCCTCGCCGGCCTGCAGTTCCTCCGCGTCCGCGCCCGCATCCTGTGGGCGCTCAACGAGCTGATGCGCAGCTCGTAGCACAGGCGGTTCCGCCGTCCGGGCCGGCGAGCCGCTCGAAGCTCGGTGCGGAAGCTCAGGGCGTCGGCGTGCAGCCGTGCGTCGCCTCGTAGATCGGATAGTTCGTTCCCGATTGCTCGATCCACGAAACCATGTAGAAGCCGTTGTTGTAGGCCAGGCTGGGATGCCACGCCGTGGTCGACTCGGGCCGGATGTCCACCGGGCCCGCGATCCGGTGGAAGTCCACGGCATCGATCCGGGCCAGGGCGATGCTCACCCGGGAAGTCTGCGTGTAGCGCCAGGCGAGGCCCCACTCGTTCGTCCGGTCGCCCCAGGCCAGCGACACCTGGCCCAGCTCGGTCCCGGACAGCGGCACGTCGGAAAGCACGTCGTGCTCCTCCGGCTCCGCGTCGGGCATGAAGGTCGCCAGGTGCAGCCTCGCGCTGACCGTTCCGCGCGTCTCCCACGCCAGACCGAACTCGGTCCCGTTCCAGACCAGCGACGGATAGCCGATCAGGCTGTGTCCGGTGGGCGGCCCGATCGTGTACTCGGCGGTTTCGGCGAGGGTGCCGTCGAGCATCACGACGTGCAGGGCACCGTCCGAACCGTCGAAGTAGGCCAGCGCGTGCCGCGTCGTGCCCCAGGCGATGCGCGGCTCCCGCGTGCCCGAGGGTCCCACGGCCACCGTCACCGGCTCGCCGATGGCGACGCCGGTGGAGGCGACGAAGTGCTGCGCGCGAATCTCCACCATTCCCGCTTCGGTGTGCGTCCAGGCCACCACCAGGTCCGTCCCGTCGAAGGTGAGCGTGGGTTCGCCGGAACCGCCGTTCGTCCCCGGCACCTGCCGCGGAACCTCGCCCCCCGTGCCGCTCGACGGCACGATCTTGATCCAGATGCCGGGACCCGCACCCTCCGGCACTTCGAACGCCGTCGCGAAACTCCCCGAGGGCAACTCCACCAGCGGGTGGAACGGCGAGATCTCCACCGAGGACAGGGTCCACATCGCCACGCCGGCGGCCGAACCGTCGAGGTTCACGCGCTGGAAACGCAGCCCGTCCGCGGCGACCGGTCCCGGGGGCCGGCCGAAGAACACGAAACCGGCGCCGGAGCGCAGCGACACCGGCCGTTCGTCGCCGTCCGCCGCCCGCTCCACGATGTTGAACGGAGCGCTGGTCACCGGCCGGCAGCCGCCGCCCGCGTCGTCCTCGACCCCGTCGTCCGGCGCCTCCCCGTCCTCCGGCACCTCGATCGCACCCTCGTCCCCGTCCGCATCGCCGTCCGCCGCCGGCGCCTCCCCGTCGGCCTCCGGCACGTCCGCCGGTACGTCCGTCACCGGAACGTCGACCACCGTTCCCACGGGCACGCAGGCGGACTTGATGCAGACGTACGGCATCTCGCAGTCGGTGTCCTTCGTGCACGAGTCGTCCTTGCAACCCCCGCCGGCGGCGGTCAGACCGACAATCGTTCCCAGGAGTCCCACTACCGCGATCGGTGCGACGATGCTCTTCATGGCACCCAAGTCTACCGGATGGGCGGCGACCTGTCGAGCGCACCCGTCGGCCCGGACGGCGTTCGCGGCGACCGGAGGCTGGACAGCCCGCCGACGCTCGCGTACACTCCATGCGGCGGGGGTGGGGACAGGAGGCGGCGAGCGGGTGACGGAGAATCCGCGCGACCGACGTCGACACCGCCGGGTCCCCTTCGATCGCCCTTGCTGGTGCGAGGGCGACGGAGTCACGCTGTACGTGCGGATCGCCAACGCCGCCGAGGGCGGCGCCTTCCTCCGCACCGCCATCACCCTCGACGTCGGACAGCGCGCCCGACTCGCCTGGTACAGCCCGGAGATCGGCGACGAGGTCGTCGCGGAGGTCGAGGTGGTCTGGCGGGCCGAAACCCCCGCGGCCGGCCGCCCGCGCGGCATGGGCCTGCGCTTCCTCTCCTTCCAGAAGAACGGCGACCGGTTCCTCGACGTCCTGCGCCGTGCCGACCCCACCCTCGAAGATCCCTCCTGACCCGGGCGGACCGAACGCCATGGCCGAGGAAGCCCGCCGCGACCGCCGCCCGCGCGTGCGCGCCGCGCTCGCCGTCGCCGGCTTGCTCGTCGCCACCGCCGCCGCCTACCTCGTCCTCGACGCCTTCTCCGTCGGCTCGGTCACCTTCCGCTTCGTGGACGAGGTGCTCGCCGCACGCGACGCGCTGCAGGACCGGTGGATCAAGGTCTCCGGGACCTTCGTCGCCGGCAGCCGCGCCCCCGCGGAGCCGGGCACCACCCGCTTCGCGATCGAAAGCCACGGCGCCCGGCTCGTCGTCGTCGCGCCGGACGACGCCCTCCCCGGCGGGTTCGACGTCCCCGGCCGCGACGTCGTCGCCGACGGGCGGCTCCAGGCCGACGGAACCTTTCGCGCCTCCGTCGTCACCACCGGCTGCCCGTCGCGGTACGAAGGAAGAAGACCATCGCCGGACCGGCGCGACGACCCGTGACGTCGTCCCGCTCAGCCGGCCGGTCCCGTCGCCCGGCGGGCCGGCTCGGCCAGCGCGTCGAGCGTCCCGTCGCGGATCGCCGCCCGCAGCCCCGCCATCCATCGCTCGAAGAACCACAGGTTGTGCGCCGTCAGGGCCCGCGCCGCCAGGATCTCGCCGCAGACGTACAGATGCCGCAGGTAGGCCCGCGAGAAACGCCGGCACGCCGGACAGCCGCACCCCTCCTCCAGCGGTCGCGGGTCCTCCCGGTACCGCGCCTGCTTGATCGAGACCCGACCGGCCGCCGTGAACGCCTGCCCGTTGCGCGCGTTGCGCGTCGGCAGCACGCAGTCGAACATGTCGATCCCGCACCGCACGGCCCAGAACAGGTCCCACGGCGTCCCCAGCCCCATCAGGTAACGCGGCCGGTCCGCCGGCATCCGCGGCGCGACGTCGGCCAGCACGCCGTCCCGCCGCTCCGGCGCGTCCCCCACCGAGAACCCGCCGAGCGCCAGCCCGTCGAAGGGCAGGGCGGCCAGCGTCTCCAGATGCGCGCGGCGCAGCGCGAGGTCGAGCGCGCCCTGGACGATGCCGAACAACGCCTGCCCCGGCGCCCGCGGCTCGGCCAGCGAGCGCTCCGCCCAGCGCGTCGTGCGCCGCACCGCCGCCTCGACGACCTCCCGCGGCGCCTCCGCCGGCGGACACTCGTCCAGCACCATCGCGATGTCCGACCCGATCGCCCGCTGCGCCGCCACCACCGTCGCCGGCGTCAGCACCACCGTCGACCCGTCGAGCGGCGAGGCGAACGACACCCCGTCGTCCTCGACCCGGCGCCGCTCGGCCAGCGAGAACACCTGGTACCCGCCCGAGTCGGTCAGGATCGCCCCGTCCCACCCCATGAAACGGTGCAGCCCGCCCAACCGCGCCAGCGGCTCGAGCCCCGGTCGCTGCAGCAGGTGGAAGGTGTTGCCCAGCACGACGCGGGTGCCGTTGGCCCACACCTCCTCGGGCGACATCGCCTTGACCGCGCCGAGCGTGCCGACGGGCATGAACAGCGGCGTCGGCGCCTCCAGCCCCCGCACCCGCAACACGCCCGCCCGGGCGTCGCCCCACCGCGCCTGGACCTCGACCCGGGCCGGGTCGTGCGTCATCGGCGCTCCTCCGGCAGCACCAACATCGCGTCGCCGTACGAATAGAACCGGTAGCCCGCGCGCACCGCCTCGGCGTACGCGGCCCGCGTCGCTTCGACGCCGTGGAACGCCATCACCAGCGCCAAGAGCGAGGTGCGCGGCAGGTGGAAGTTGGTCAGCAGCGCGTCCAGCCCCCGGAACCGGTGCCCGGGCAGCAGGTACAGCCCCGTGTCGCCGGACCAGGGAGCAAGCGCGGCGCGCGCGTCGGCGGGCGGCCGCGCCGCCGCGGCCGTCTCCAGCGTGCGCACCACCGTCGTGCCGACCGCCAGGACCGTCCGCCCCGCGGCCCGCGCCGCCGAGATCCGTCCCGCCGCCTCCGCCGAAACCTCGGCCCACTCCGGCTCGAGCACGTGCTCCGCCGGCGTCCGGGCGGCGATCGGCCGGAACGTCCCGGGGCCGACGTGCAGCGTCACCCGGACCAGCTCGTGGCCCTCCGCCGCCAGCCGCGCCAGCAGCTCGGGCGTGAAGTGCAGGCCCGCCGTGGGCGCCGCCACCGCCCCGGGCCGCGCGGCGTAGACCGTCTGGTAGCGCTCGAGGTCCGCCGGCTCCGGCTCGCGCCGGATGTACGGCGGCAGCGGCGGCGCGCCGCCGCGGGCCAGCGCCTCCTCCACCGTCTCGCCGGCGTCCGCCGGCGTCAGCTCGACCGCCCACGCCCCCGCCCCGCGCCGCTCGAGCAGCCGGGCGTCGAGCGCGCCGAGGCCGAACGTCTCGCCCGGCCGCGGCCGGCCGCGGGTCCGCAGCAGCGCCGTCCAGCGCTCGCAACGCGGCCCGGAACGCTCCAGCCGCCGCACCAGCAGCAGCTCGGCCCGGCCGCCGGTCGCGCCCCGCGCGCCGCGCAGGCGCGCCGGGATCACCCGCGTGTCGTTGACCACGATCGCCGTCCGCGGCGGCAGCAGCCGCGGCAGGTCGCGCACCGTCGCGTGCACCGCCGCGCTCGCCCCGCGCCGGACCACCAGCAGCCGCGCCGCGTCGCGCGCCGCCGCCGGCCGCTGCGCGATCCGCTCCCGCGGCAGGTCGTAGTCCAGGTCCTCCAGCCGCAGCGCGCCGCCGGCCGCACCGCACCCGTCCGGACGCGGCCCGCCGCGCTCCGACCCCCGCGGCTCGCTCGTGCGCTCAGCGGACATCGAGCTGGTACGGCTCGCCGGGCCCCACCGCCGCCCGTCCCTCGGGCGCCGCCCCCGGGGCCAGCCGCACCGCCAGGCACGGGTCGGTCGGCGCCAGCGTCACCGTCTCCGGCGCCCCCGCCGCCCCGGCATTCACGAGCTGGCCGCTCGTCTCGAGCGCCACGTCCAGGCCGGGCGGCGGCGCGACGACCACCTGCGGCGCCGTCCCGCTCGCACCCGGCACGCAGTACCGATCCCGGTCGGTCTCGACCTCGATCCACCCGCGGATCGAAGCACCGGGCGCCAGCGCCAACGCCGTCGCCGGGTCGTCGTTCGGCTCCCCCTCCCATGCCTCGGACGGCAGATGCCGCACCCGCACGGTGTAGCGGTCGGAAATCCGCTCCGACGGCACCGCGTCGCCCTCCAGGAACTCCGCGACGCGGACGAAGTAGACCATCCCGTCGGCCAGCACCCCGGGAATCGATTCGGCGGCGCCCGGTCCGCCGCGGTTCCCCGTCGCGATCGGCTCGCCGCCGGACGCGTCGAACAGGTCGACGCGCAGGTCCAGCCCCGGAATGCCGGACAGATCGACCCGCAACACCCCCTTGCGCAGCGGGCGGATCTCGACGCGATACCAGTCCGCGTCGCCCTCCGTCGGACCCAGCCGGCGGCCGATCGTGCCGCCGACGGCGGTGTCGAGCGTCACGCGGTTGGCCGCGGTCGGGACGTTGTTCGGCTCCACCTCCTCGGTCAACGGCCCGGGGGGCCGCTCGAACATCGGCGGGACCACGAACGCCGCCACCACACCGCCCACCGCCAACAGGCCGACCAACCCCCAGCCGATGCGCCTCTTCCAGCGCAGCCCGCGCAGATAGCGGTCGAACTCGTCGCGCGAGAGGTCCGTTCCGTCCGGCACCAGCGGCACGGCCGAGGCGCGGGCGGACGGAGCTGCCGCCGACGCGGTGGCGAGGCCGAAGGGCGGCGGCGCGGAGCCGGCCGGCGCCTCGGCCGGTGCGGCGGCGGCTCCCGGCCCGGCGGTGATGGCGAAGGGCGGGAGCGAAGCGGCCGCGGGGGGCGCCGGCGCGGCCGGGACGGCGGCGGTTCCCGGCCCGGCGGTGATGGCGAAGGGCGGGAGCGAAGCGGCCGCGGGGGGCGCCGGCGCGGCCGGTACGGCGGCGGCTCCCGGCCCGGCGGTGATGGCGAAGGGCGGGAGCGAAGCGGCCGCGGCCGGCGCCGGCGGGGCCGCGGGCCCAGGCACCCCAGGCGCCGGGGCCGGCCGCAACGTCGGGACGACGGCCGGCGCGGCGGGAACGTAGGCCGGCGTCGCGGCGGAGGGCGCGAGCGCCGCGATCAGATCGGCGCACGCCTTCCCCATCTCATCCGCGGTCCGGTAGCGCGCCGCCGGGTCGCGCGCCATCGCCTTGAGCACCACGGCATCGACGGGCGGCGGGATCGCCGCGTCCGGAACGCGGCGGCTGGGCGGCACGAGCGGCTCGGACAGATGCTTGGTGAGCACGGCGAACGGCGTCGGCGCCTCGAACGGCGGCAGGCCCGTCAGGCAGCGGTACAACACGCCGCCGATCGCGTAGATGTCGGTGCGGGCATCGACCGGCTCCCCCCGGATCTGCTCGGGCGCCATGTAGAACGGCGTGCCGAGCAGCGAGCCGTCGCCGGTGGTCTCGAGCGACTGCTGGCCCTTGTCGTCGCGCACCTTGGCCAGGCCGAAATCGACCACCTTGACGAAATCGGGATGACCGGCGCGCGGGACGAGCAGGATGTTCTCGGGCTTGAGGTCGCGGTGGATGATGCCCATCGCGTGGGCCTCGGACAGCGAGTCGCAGACCTGGGAGACGATCGAAAGCGCGCGGGGCCAGCCCAGCCGGCCCTCGTTGCGGATCACCGAGGCGAGGTCGGAACCGCGCAGCAGTTCCATCACGAGATAGGTCAGGCCGCGCCAGTGCCCGTAGTCGAAGACCTGCGCCGTGTGGATGTGCATCAGCTTCGACGCCGCCTCGGCCTCGCGCCGGAACCGCTGGAGCACGTCCTTGCGCTGCCCGAGGGTCCCGTGGAGGATCTTGACCGCCAGCGGCTTGCCCAGCGCCACGTGCTCGCCCCGATACACCGCCCCCATGCCGCCGCGGCCGATCAGGCCGGTCAGCCGGTAGCGGTCGGAAACCACCTGGCCGATCAGCGGGTCCGGGAACGACTCGATGGTGTCGGTCGATGGCGGGATCTCCGCGCCGCACAGGCCGCAGAAACGCACCGACTGGTGGTAGACCGCGTAGCACCGAGGGCAGGTCAACGGCATCGTCGTCGCCCTAGCGCGGCACCACGAACGCCGCGCGGATCGCGGGCAGCTCCGGGAACTTCTCCGACGTCGTCTTCTCGCGCCCCAGGATCTCGCCCAGCACGCGCACCCGGTCCCGCTCGGACAGCGCCTGCGCCGTCGACACGTGCACCATCACCGCGCAGACCTCGGCCGCCGGACAGCCGGACTCGGTGTCGACGTACATCACGAACGAGCTGACCCCCTCGCGCGTGGCGGGCACCGAGCTGATCCGGCCGAGCAGCTCGACCTTGCGGCCGCGGAAACTGTCGGCCGCCGCGCCGAAGTCGGCATAGCCCAGCCGTTCGGTCAACGCCGCCGCCCACTCGTCCGCCGCTCGCGCCAGCGCCGCCGCGGTCGTCCGCGTCACCGTGACCGTCGCGACGCGCGCCGCGGCGCCCGCCCGGCTCGCCCGCAACTCCAGCGTCCGCGTCGCGTCCGCCGCCAGCGGAACCTCCACGGCGAACACGCCGTTGTCCGCCACCGTCACCGCCGCGCCGTCGAGCATCAGGGACGCGCCGGGCGCGGTCTCGCCCCGGACCCAGACCGCAGCGTCGGTCGTCCGCGAGCCGTCCCCGGGGAAGTCCACGCGCAACGGCACCACCGGCACGCTCGCCGTCGCCGTCCCCTCCGCGACCACACCGGCCCCATCCCGCACCGCGAACGGTAGCGTCAGATCGATGCGCGAGCTCTTCTCCGCGTACACGCCTTCCCGCCCGCGCAACGCCTCGACCGGACTCCGCCACGTCGCGCTGCCGTCCGCGGCCACCGCCACCTCCGTCCCCGCCACCAGCAGCGTCCGCCCTTCCGGCGTCGCCAGCCGGAACGTCAGCACGATCGTCGGCTCCGCCGCCCCGGCGTCGAGCGCCGCGCGGAAGGTGTACGGCACCGTCAACACGTTCTCGATCCGCTGCGTCGTGCCGTCGCCGAACGTGACGTCGAGCGGGACCCGCACGGTGCCGGGCGCGGGCTCCGCCCCGGACTCGAGGAAGTCCGACAGCGGCACCCGCGCCCCGGGCCGGACCACCGCGTCGGGCGTTCCCGCCTTCGGACCCGCCCCCAGCCGGATCTCCCGCACCGGCCGCTCGGACACGATCTGCCCGAACTCCAGTTCGATCGACGACCCGTCGCCCGACCAGACCAGCTTCGCCGCAATTTGCGGCGGCGCCGCCGGCGGCGGCGCCGGTGTCCCCGGTCGCGCCGCCCCCGCCGTGCCGCCCGCCGCCCCGTCCCCCGCCCGCGCCGGCGCCTCGCCGGCCCCGAACAGCTCGTCGCGGAACACCAGCACCAGCACGATGCCGATCGCCGCCAGCAGCCCGACCACGATCGCGGTCACCAGGCCGGCCCGCGAACGCGCCGGCCCGCCGATGAACGACTCGCGATCCACCTGCGTCGCGGCGAGTCTCGACTTCGTCGGGCCGGACTCCGCCGGCGGCCCGAAGGCGACCGGCGCCACCTCCACCTTCGGCGGCGCCGGCGGCTCCGCCGCCGGCGCCGGGGCCTCCCCCGGCGCGGGCATCGCCGACACCTGCCCCGCCACCTCGATGCCCCCGGCGGGCGAAGGCACGCCGAGCATCGTGCGCTTGGACGACGGCAGCGCCGCCAGCGCGGCCTGCGCCGCGTCCCACGAAGTCGACGAGGCGGGCGGCGGCGGCGACACGGGCGCCGCCGCCGGCGGCGGGAGCGGAGGCGCGGGAGCGACCGGCCCCGCCGCCGGGCTGGGTACGCCCAGCACGGTGCGCTGGGCAGAGACGGCCGCCACGGGCGGCGGGGACGGCGGCGGCGGAGCGATGGCGCCGCCGGCAGGACTCGGCACGCCCAGCACCGTGCGCTTGGAAGAGAGGCCCGCGGCCGGGCCCCCGGCCGCCGCGGCGGGCGACATCGCCGGCGCGTAGGTCGGCGCGGGAGCGGGCGGCGGCACCGGCCCGGCGACGTGGTCCGCACCCGCACGCTGCGCGATCGCGGGAATCGGGACCGGCATCGTCGGCTCGTAGGGCGCCGCCGTCGGAGGCGGAGCCGGGGGAGACACAGGGGCGGCCGGCGGCGGAGCGGCCGGTGGGGACGCCTTCGGCGCCGCCGGCGCGGGTGCCGCCGGACCACCCGGAAAAGCCGCCGGCATGCCGAAAACCGTGCGCATCGAGAGCCCCGGTGCGGGCGCGGGAGCCGCAGACGGCGGCGCCGCCGGGACCGGCGCTGCCGGCGGCATCGCACCGAACGGCACGGCGGGCCCCGCCGCCGGAACCGGCGCGGGAGCCGGGGCCGGCACCACCGCCGGGGCCGGCACGGCCGGAGGAACCGGCGCCTGGGGCACTCCGGGGACCGCCGGCGCCGCCAGGCCGAACATCGTTCGCTGCATCTGCCCCTTGCCCTTCGCCGGCGTCCCCGGCGACGCCGGCACGGGGACGAACGGCGCCGGTGCCGCCGGCCCGACGCCCGCGGGACCCGGCCCGGAAACGGGCACCCCACCGGCCGCGGAGCCGCCGACCGGCCGGGGTTGGTCGGTCAGCGACCGACCGCAGGCGACGCAGAACGGCGTCCCGTCGGGGTTCTGCGTGCCGCAAAAGGTGCAGAACGTCATGCGATCCGGGACGCTAACACGCGGCTTTCCGGACAGTCAAACGTGCCGTCCGAGGCCGCTGACGAACCGCGCCTGGCGCTCTTGGTTCTACCGGTCGTGACGATGAGATCCTCGCCGGCGCGCGCCTCGGCCGGAGCGCTTCGTCCGGCCGGGGGCCGTGGCGGGCTTCGATTCCGCCCTCCGCCCCGGCCCCGGGGAGCGGAAGGCGCAGCCCTACCGGGTCATCGGGCCACCTCCATCGCCTGTAGCGCCACCGGGCGGTGCCCCG